>Ga0209384_1000806_pt1 | contig 18030 bp, 23 predicted proteins | sample CoawatmetaG05DNA_FD_187511 | JGI IMG/M metagenome (GOLD analysis project Ga0209384, IMG submission 187511) | Marine microbial communities from the West Antarctic Peninsula - Coastal water metaG058-DNA (SPAdes) (version 2) | ecosystem: Environmental > Aquatic > Marine > Coastal ... | reverse complement strand
TAGAGACAACAAAGCAGCACAGGGGATGATGGAAGGTATGTTAAACATTGCGAGAGTTCCTCGCACATTAGGAGATATCGATGAATTTAGAGCAACTGCAAGAAGATCTAGAAGTTGATGAAGGCGTAGTATACGCTGTATATAAAGACCATCTAGGTTACCCTACATTTGGCATTGGCCATTTAATTTTAGAATCAGATCCAGAATATGGACAAGACGATGACACTCCAGTAAGCGAAGATCGTGTTACTGAGGCGTTCCAATCTGATTGCGAATCAGTGTTAAAAGACTGTGATATACTTTATCCAGACTTTGATGACTTGCCAGAAGAAGCACAGTTAGTTATTGCTAACATGATGTTTAACATGGGCCGTCCAAGGCTAAGTAAGTTCAAAGGAATGAAGCGTGGCGTAGATGCTAGAGATTGGGATGCTGCCGCTGACGAAATGGTTGACTCAGGTTGGTACAAGCAAGTTACTAAACGTGCTGATAGACTTGTTGATAGAATGAGAGCATTGGCATAATGGGACTAAAACTCGCAGGAATTATGATGATACTAATGTTTGCCATGGGCGGACTTGGGTATTGGTATTATACTGATACACAGAGTCGTATGAGTATCTTAGTTGCTAACGAGGCTAAAGCTACATTAGCAGTTCAAGAATCAGAGAAAGCTAAAAAAGTAATGGAAGAAAACTTCCAACGAATTACACAAGAGCTTAAAGAAGTTAACTCTAAGTTTGCCTCGATAAGAGTTCAAAATAACGTATTGTCGCAGAAGTTAGAAAAGCATGACCTAGGTGTGCTAGCAAATAAAAAACCAGGATTAGTACAGAAAATAATCAACAGAGCCACATCTAACGTCAATAGATGTTTTGAATTAGAAAGTGGTGCAAAACTTACGGAGAAAGAATCAAATGCAAAAACAGGTAAAGCGTTCAATAATGAATGTCCTTGGTTGTGGAGTGGTGCTAGTACTCCTTAGTGCCTGTAGCTCACCAAGAGTACTACAGATTACGACTACCCCAATAGCTAAACCTGAGCTAACTCTTCCCAGTGTGGATGTGCTTAGAACAAAGCCAGTAGAGTTTTTCATTATTACTCCTGAAAACTACGATAAGATATTTGCTAAGATTAAAAAATCAGGGAGACCTGTTGCATTATTTGCCTTAACAGACAAGGGTTACGAAAATCTCGGAACAAACCTCAGTAGTGTTAGAGCTCTTATTGAACAACAAAAAACAATAATTGGCGCATACGAAAGCTATTACAAAGAGTCTAAGGATGCGATTGATTCAGCTAACAAGCAAATAAAAGAAACCGAAGATAAAGTTAACGAAGAAAACAGCCAACCCAAGCCAGGCTTACTAGACTCATTAAAGGGACTCTTTTAATGTCAGTTGGCGGCGGAATTATGTTAGGTCTCAGTGGAGTTGCTAGCTCAGGATGTCAGAATTGTGGTCACGGTAGCCACTGTGGAAGTCCGTTACGAGAAGAAGCCTTTAAAACTCGCGGTGACAGGCTAGGTGTTATTGAAATTTGCAAGAAGTGTCGTTGTAGTAATTGTTCAAAATTGGATGATGAATAACATGAATATATGGAAACGAATTAAGATATGGTTTGACCCAGATCACAGACTTACTGTAAAGCACATGACGAAGAATAAAGTTTTTGAAGTTGCGTCTTTTAACAGTAAGAAAGACACTAGACTATCTGGCACTACCATTGACGGAAAGTATTTCTTACTAAAGAGTGAGACACCCATGGAATATGAAATTATTCAAATGGATACTTCAGACAAAGCATACAAGGAGAAATAATATGTGGGAAATGATTGAAAACATGGCTAGTGATAGAACATGGATTTACACTGGTATAGCAGGAGCTTTATTTGGCGCCGCATTCCTTTTCTACATTAAAGATACACGTATTGGGTTATGGGCATATTCAAAATTTGACCAATGCATGGACTGGTTGCGAGATACGTTAGGAATAACCATGTTGGATCAGGATCCAGAAGCATGGCGTAAAGTTAACCCTAAGATTGCTGCCAAGATAGATCAGCTAGAAGCCCGTATCGATAATTTAAATAATAACGCCATTAAGATAGCGGCTGTCGCGGAGAGAGATTCAGCTAAGATAGATAGATTAGAAGAACGTGCGAACAGCCAGCTTATGATGGATATGGTTAGTAAATAAAATTGATATAGGAGATTAAAATATGAGTAACGAATCACAAAAAGCTAACGCAGAAGCGGAAAAGAATAAAAAACAACAAGAGTTAAATACTGCCAAAAACGACAAGCATGCGGCAGATATTAAAAAACAACAGGCTGATGCTGCTAAAGCACATGCTGATGCAGAAACAAAAAAAGCTCAAGAAGCACAAGCTGATGCGACCAAAGCCGCAAATGATGCACAAAAATCACATGACGATGCTGTAGAAAAAGAAAAAGAAGAAGCAGACAATTATGCCGCAGCACAAGCACAGGTAGCCGCTTCACAAGACGCCGTTGTTAAGGTTTCTAAACCACAATACGTTGTTACCGAGGCTGTTTCAGCTGAAACATCAGCTAGTGGATCAACGGGAAACGAACAAGCAGGTGCTAGTTATGAAGCAGAAGCACACGCAGGCGCAGAAGCTGGTGCAAGTGCTGGTTACGAAGTAACAGATTCAAGTGTTGCTGCAGGAGCAGAAGTTCATGTTAGCGCAGAAGCTGGTGCAAGCACAAGTGGCGAAGCACATGCAAGTCAGGAAATTATTCCTGGTGTAGATGCTGTTGCTAGTGCAGAAGGTACTGCTGAAGCACATGCAAGTGCAGAAGCAGAAGCACATGCCGAAGGTAGTGCAGGCTGGGACGGCAGTGATGCTACAGCAGCGGCAGACGTTGGAGCAAGTGCAAGAGCAGAAGCTGGTGTAAGTGGAGATGCAAGTGCAGAAGCAGGAATTGATACGCCATTAGGTGATATTACGGTTGGTGCTGATGCAGAAGGCGAAGCTGGCGTACACGCAGAAGCATATGCAGAAGCAGGCGGACATGCAAGTGTTGGCGAACATGGCGTTGACGTAGGTGCTGGCGCTATTGCTGGTGCAAATGTTGGTGCAGATGCTAGTGGATCAGCAGGTGTTGATACCCCATTAGGTGACATGGAAGTATCTGGAGAAGCTGGTGTTAGCATTGGTGTACAAGTTGGTGTCCAAGGTTCAGCTCATGCCACATACGAAGATGATACAATCTCGTTTGGTATCGACGGAAAAGCCGCACTATTACTTGGCCTAGATGTTGACATTGATGTGGATATTGATATTGGACCACTTGTTGATGGAGCAAATGCACTTCTTGATGCAGGCGGAACACTCGACGAAGCCATGGATCATGTAACAGACGGTATCGACAAAGCACAAGACGAAGCAATTAAAGTTGCTAAAGACGCAGAGAAAGTTGCTAAAGACGCAGAGAAAGTTGCAAATCAGGCATACGCTGGTGCTAAAGTAGCAACACAAACTACTGCAAAAGCATGTACTGATGCGGCGAATGACGTTGCTGATGCTGCTAATCAAGTAGCAAACTGGACTAATGCTAGTGTTAATGCTGTAAGTGATGCATTTAGTGCGCAGAATATGGCTAACGCAGCCAACCAAACTATTGGTGCTTGTAATGATGCAATTAATACCTGTAACCAGACTATTAATACTTGCACAAAAGCAATTACTGATGCAGCTAATGAAGCCGCTAGACAAGCACAAATTGCCGCTGCTGAAACTGCAAAAGCCGCCAAAGATGCCGCAGATTGGTCTGCTAAGGCTGCTAAAGACGCTAGTAAGTCAATTAGCAAAGGCTGGAAGAAAATGTGGAGTGACGTGCGTCTAAAAGAGAACATTAAGTTCGCTTATGCTCAACAAGACATGAACGTATACACATATAACTATATTTGGAGTAAAGAAATCCAAAAAGGTGTAATGGCACAAGAACTATTAGGCACAAAGTATGCAGGTGCTGTTGAGATTCAAGATAATGGATTCTATATGGTAGACTATGATAAATTGCCAAAAGAACTTCACTAAAATTTAGGATGAAGGTAGAAACCCTTTTTTCTTGTCAATATTTGACCGGGTGTTTAGAAGAAATAGACACCCGGTCTATTGCTGATATGGTATTAAAGAATTACCATAAAGGTAGACTAATGTCTTCTGATTCAACTAGTATACGTAACGAAGACGTTCGTATTGAGTTTAGTCATGATGTGCAAGAACTAATAAGACAAATGATTGCACAATGGAAAATATTCTTTGATCAGGATATTGAGTTGTGTTGGCACAGTGGCATGAAGGATGTAGATCCAAATGAAGCAGCATGGGCAGTAGTGCATGCTCCAGGAGATCAGACTAATCTGCATAGCCACGAAACCTCAGACAATTATAAACACGGGGCTCAAGTAAGCGCGGCTTTTTGGGTACAATATCCTAAAGATAGCGGAGAGTTTGTATTTCAATACAAACCAAATCCATACGTAAACGAGCAAAAGATAATAACACCACAAGAAGGTTGGTTCTGCATGTTTGATAGTACTATTCCGCATAACGTAACTAAAAACATCAGCACTGGATTACGTGTTGTAATAAGCCTAAATTTTAAGTTTTCTGATAAGTAATTATATACACATATTAGAGGAGCTTGTGATGGCACAGCAAAAGAAGTTGCAAAATGAATCAGAATATAACAAGTATGATTTGGATGGAGATGGAGTCGTGACTGACGAAGAACTTTCTAAAATGAAAGAGATTGAATTGCTGGAAATGCAAGAAGATAAAGCTGATGCTCAAAGGCGTATGGCTTGGATCTCCATGGCTGCTATGATTATATTTACAACAGTTGTGATGATTCCAGGATTCATTCCAGAAACAAGACTTAAATTGCTTGGAGACTTATCAGCCTTGTTTTATATTGGTATGGCTGGTGTTGTTGGTGCTTACATGGGTATGACAGCGTATATGTCCAAAAAATAGTAATTTACAAGGACTATATTTTTTTGTATAATTACTAGTATGGACTATTACGCATTATTAGGGTTGCAACAAACTGCAACGACGGATGATATTAAATCTGCATACCGCAAACAGGCTAAGTCTGATCACCCTGACACAGGAGGGGATCCAGAGAAGTTTAAGCAATTAAACGAAGCACACGACATACTTAAAGATCCTGATAAACGTGCTCATTATGACCATACAAGGGCTGGGGCTGGACGTATCCATGTAAACATTAATGGTAAGAATCATGATATCTTTAGTGACATTTTTAGCGACATGTCTTCAACATTTGGTGATCAGTCTGGACCATTTGCAAAACCAAGAAATTATAGAAAACAAACAAAAAACAAAGACTTAAATATTACTGTTGCATGTAACTTAAAAGACACACTGATGCAACAAGAGAAAAGTGTAAGCATTAGACATATTTCTGGGGACAGAAGAATAGTACAAATTACTATACCACGCGGAGTTAAAGACAATGATAGAATACGATACACGGGGTTAGGAGATGCAAGTTTTCAGGAGTTGACACCCGGTGATCTGTATGTTACTATTACAGTAAGTAATGAAACAAACTTTCAAATTACCGGAAATCATTTATATTGCACTCATACACTAGATTGTTTTGATGCAATAACCGGCACAGTAGTTACTATTAAAGGGCTTGATAATAAGACTCTTAATATAACTATTCCTAGTGGCACTCAAAATAGCACTATGTTTTCTTTAAAAAAACAAGGACTATACGAAAAACAATCTCATGATCGCGGAAACATTGTACTAGTAGTTGCTATTAAAATACCTGAAAACCTTAAACAAGATCAGTTAAATATTATTAAAGATTGGCAAAAGGAACCAAACTATTGAAGCCTAATAAAGACCTTGAAAACCTAATTGAAGTTGCAAACAGAATAGCGATTACTCGAAATAGTAGGTATGTGACTACTGAGCATCTATTGTATGCCATGCTGTTAGAAAATAGTTTTAGGATTATGCTAACAGAGTTTGGAATACAATTTGCAGATCTTGTTGAAGAGGTCAAAGTATATATTGATACTAAAATTCCTAGAGAACAGAATACGTTAACTGGCCCGCCGGTTCGCACACATGCATTAGAGAGAGTATTTAATCGAGGCTACACGCAAGTAATGTTTAGTGGCAGGGATAAGTTATTGTTGTTTGATATCTTTATCAGTCTGATGGGTGAATCTAACAGCCACAGTGCTTATTTCATTATGAAGTATGGTATTAAGAAAGAAGAGTTTGCAAACTTTGTAACTCAGAAATACGGCAAGGAACTTAAAAACGAAGAAGCTGAGCAGTATTACGAAAGTGTCCTTAAACAATATTGTACAGATTTTACCTTATCTGCAGAGAAAAAAGAGATTGATCCTGTAATTGGCAGAAACGATGTTATTGACGATATTTGCCAAACACTTGCTCGTCGCAATAAGAGCAACGTTCTTATGGTAGGTGATCCTGGTGTAGGCAAAACTGCTATTGCAGAAGGATTGGCTATTAAGATCTTTGACGAAGATGTGCCAGATTACATGAAAGATCATACAGTATACAATCTAGACATTGGTGTGTTATTAGCTGGTACAATGTATCGCGGGCAGTTTGAAGAACGAATTAAAGACGTAATGCAAGCATTAATAGCTAAAGGCAAATGTATTCTGTTTATTGACGAAGCACATACCATGCGAGGAGCTGGCTCAGGATCAGAAGGTGGCACTGACTTTGCAAACATGCTTAAACCTTACTTGGGGCGAGGCAAACTTAAAGTTATAGCAAGCACTACTTGGGAAGAATATACAAGTAGTTTTGAAAAAGATCGTGCATTAATGCGCCGCTTTTATCGTATTACGATAGACGAGCCTAGTGCCAAGGTTGCTAAACAGATACTTAACGGCAGTGCCAAGTACTACGAAGAATTCCATAGTGCAAAAATACAACCTGATGCTATTAACTCAGCAGTTGATCTTAGTATTCGTCATATGACTGATAAACGCCTGCCTGACAAAGCATTTGACTTAATAGATAGTGCATGTGCTAGACAACGTCAACAGGAAATTGACAGCCCAGTTATTACTAAAGAGCTCATCGAATATGAGTGCAGTAAGATTACTGGTATTCCACTGGACCAACTTAGCGATACAACAACTAATACTGGGACAAATCTAATAGAAACAGAACAGAAGATTAAAGAGTCTGTTTATGGTCAGGATGAGGTTATTGACAAGGTAATGGAAAAGGTATACGTTTCTAAAGCTGGGTTAAGTATGCCTAATAAACCAACTGGAGTATTTTTGTTCCTAGGACCAACTGGTACAGGCAAAACTGAGGTTGCAAAACAGTTATCTGAGAACTTGTCAATGAAGTTGTTACGTTACGATATGAGCGAATATCAAGAAAAACATAGTGTAGCTAGATTTGTTGGCGCACCTCCGGGATACGTAGGTTATGAAGATAGTAATTTAAGCGGTGGTCTTCTAATTCGTGACATTGATCGTAATCCTAATTGTGTTATTTTGTTTGATGAGATTGAGAAAGCACACCCTGATGTTACCAACGTCCTGTTACAGTTAATGGACGAAGGATATGTCACCGGCAGTAACGGCAAACGTGCAGATGCTCGTAACGCTATTATTATCATGACTAGTAACTTAGGTTCCGAAGCTGGTGATAAGAACAGTATAGGATTTGGTAGTTTAGAACGAACAGGAGAAGACGAAAAAGCTATGAAAGAGTTCTTCCGTCCTGAGTTCCGTAATCGAATCGATAGTATATGCAAGTTTTCCAAACTAGACGATATAACTAAGCGTAAAATCGTTGCTAAGTTTATTGCTGAACTTGAAACTCAATTGAGGCCTAAGAATATACGGTTACTAGTTAAAGAGTCAGCAATAGATCTCCTAATGTCTAAAGGGTTTAACGATAATATGGGCGCACGGCCCGTTGCAAGAACTATTGATCAATATCTAAGAGTTCCAATCAGCAGGGAGATAATGGTTGACTCTTCGCTAAAAGACTGTAAACTAAAAGTAAGGTCTGAGGATAAGGATCTAGTAATAAAAATAATCAAGGATAGTAGCAATGAGCCTGTTAAACAGTTTGTCGTCAAAGTATGACATTAAGACATTCCCAAGTGATAAGAAGTATTACAAAAAATATAATTATAAACTAACTATTAAGTTTTGGCGTTCAAATATTTTTTCTAATGCAGAGTTTTTTAAGATGATAGCAGATATTAGATCGTATGCAGATGACAAGGAAGACAAGGTCAGAGTTGAATCGTTAAGAGCACAGTATTACACAAATAACGTTGAAACACTGAATGATCTTATTGAAGAGTTTAAACTAGCTGAAACTCACCAAGTGTTAGAACTACATCATTTTCCAACTGAGTTACATAGTAGTGTACGACTAAGAAGAACTCCGGTAAAACATCCCTGGGAAGTAGTAGTAAAGAATCATGCACCTATAGATGCTTTATTAAATTTTTATAAGTCATACGTAGATACCGGGGTACACCTTAATAAGAGCGGCAAGTGGGACTTGGGTTTAATACAAAACGGAAATGTCTGGGGCCAAACACGCAGGAAAAATACGAAAACATATGGGTACACTAACTGGAGATTTGATGACGAGTCATTAAAGAACATGTTTATATTAGCGTTTAGTGAGCATGTAAAAGAAGAAATATTCTATCAACATCAACCTATCAACGGTTGACATCTAATAGATTTGTGCTATTATAAAGGATAGCTTAACATACAGAGGCGCATAACATGAACAAAAATCTTCTTTCCACACTAGTTGAACGTAAACTTGTAAACACAGACACTGTGGTCCGTGCTAAGATCCCAACAGTAGGCTTCCATGAAGGACAGTATATAGCAGTTAAAGATGTTCACTGGGAATCCACTATTACCGCAGGCAATATCATTGATATTGAAGGTATGGATCCAGATCGTTTTGCAAAGAGTTATAACATTAAGCCCGACGGCAGTGTGCCAGTGTATAAAAAGAGAGGGCGCAAGCCAAAGATGGCTGTTTGAATGTGCGGATTCGGCGTATCTAATATATTGCGGTTACAATCAGTCAATGAATTTAGTCAGAAAAGAGGGCCAGATTTAACAACTGTAAAAAATATAAACGGCATACAATTTTTACATAATCTGCTTCATATAACCGGCGATCTTACTACGCAGCCTTTTGTTGACAACGACATTGCCTGCGTATACAATGGCGAAATATACAATCATAGTGCGTTTGGCTCATATAAAAGCGATGGTGAATGTTTAATTGATCTGTATAAAGAACACGGTGAATCATTTGTTAACCAATTAGACGGAGAGTTTGCTATATGTTTGGTTGACTTTAAGAAACAAAAAGTTATTATCGCAGTAGATACATTTAGTTGTAAGCCACTGTGGTATGAATTCAGTGATTCAACTTTTTGTGTAGGGTCTTACAACAGCCAACTGGCCGGACTAGGGTTTAAACAAGGACAAAAACTAAAAGCAAACAGCACCTTGGTTTTTAACTTAGATACACTAAAACAAACCAACTATTATGAGAATAAAACATTTGATCTAAAACAACATAAAACAAGTTTTGATGACTGGGAATTAGCCTTTTCAAAGAGTATTGAGAAGAGAACGTTGGATATATCTCAAGGATTGTTTATAGGCCTAAGTTCAGGATACGACAGCGGATCTATTGCCTGTGAACTAGAGAGACAACAGACACCTTTTAAGGCATACACAATAACAAATAATGAGAACTCTGAAATTCTAGAGCAACGATTTAAAGCGATTTCAGATTCAGAATCTTTTGAGTTGTCTAATGAAGTTCGTGCTGCATGGGTAGAGTCAATAAAAGACGAGTGTGAAGATTTTAGTTATGACGACGTATTTAAAAAACACAATATTAAGAACGACATGGCATCATATGGATTGTGTGAGATTTTCCATAGGGCAAATACAGCAAATCGTAAAATATATCTGTCTGGTCATGGTGCAGACGAGATAGTAAGTGATTACGGGTTCGATGGCAAAAAAATATATAATCACAGTGAATTTGGTGGGAAATTTCCAAAAGATTTACACGGATTTTTCCCATGGCACAAGTTTTATGACGGAACGCAAATACAATTCCTTAATAAAGAAGAGTACATAGCAGGGCATTTTGGTATCGAAACTAGGTATCCGTTTCTCGACAACAACCTGGTTCAAGAGTTTTTGTGGCTTGACTCAAAATTAAAAAACAGTAAGTACAAAAGTTGCATAAGTCATTATCTAACTAATAACAATTTTCCAGTTGCGTTGTCAGAAAAAAGAGGATTTAATACTTCAGTACCAAAAAGAGACAAGGTTAAAGAACCTAAGGCAGAAATAATTTACCCTGAAGTTAATCCAGACATTACAGTATGTACATTTGCAACTAGAGGATATATGAAGTATGCGGCGCAGCTTGAACAGGATTGTAAAAAGTTTGGGTATAAATTCCATAATTATGTACTAGATATAGAAGATCCAAAAGATATCCAGGAGATATATTTCCAACAACCTGCACATAAACTTAAAGCAGTTAAGGAGTTTGGAAGAATTATATGGTTAGATGCAGAGTCTAGAATTCTTAAACCGTTTCCTGATTATTGGACCGATGGAACTTACCAGATTATACGAGCTAGAAGAGAGTTTATATCAGGCGTTAATAAAAAAATTGGGACGACAAACGGCGGGTTTCTAATTATTGATGAACGTAACAAAAAGTACCTCGAAGATGTTTGCCGCACATGCCTTCGATTGGATACAATGAGAAGAGAAACAATAGCAAATCATCTAGAAAGTTATAATGAACCGTTGCCTAATCCTCCTTTAATGCTAGAAGGAGGATCTGAACATATATTAGACGCTATATTCTACTCGGTTTCAAAATTTACAGACAAATCAGTATTCCACGAATCTATGTCGTATAATCGATTTTTACAAACTGGCCAAAGTTCAAAAATTTTACGAGGGGAATGGCCTTCTAATGAAGCAGTCATCGCTCACTCGGCAGTGCATAGGATATCTCAGCCAACCCATTATTCAAGATCATGGGTATTGGCAACTATTACCAACAATTTTGTCGTGCCAGCATGGAATGAACAAAAGCATCAAATTATCATTGATCAGATATTAACCACAGTCGTATTTACAAATCGAGATGTAAAAATAGTATCTTTTTACATAAACGGAAAAGAACACACTTATAAACAATCCCAATATAGAAAAAAAATATGGGATAAGATTGCTAAACAAGTTACGATACCTGTAGTCCATCATAAAGTCCATGATATCTATGAATTTAACAATTGGTATTTCTCACAATTACATGGATGGCCAAAAGAAGAAAAAAGTATAGCTGAATATCAAGAGTGGTTGCCGAAACAGATTTGGAATAATGAAACATTGAGCCGTCGGCTTCGGTAGCTCGGAGCATAAATACCATATACAAGGAGTATGAGTATGGCACAACTTAATGAAGAGGTAGTAGTTATCAAGATAAGCGAACTTCTTAAAGACACTGATCAAGCCGATGCAATTTTAGATGAAGCAATGGTCGCTAATCTAGAAGCAGTTATTCAAGAAATAGCTGGCGCTGGTAAACTAGTAGAAATTACTAAGGGATAAACATGGCTGCAACTACAACAGTAACAATAATTCCAACCACTAGTTTTGGAACATCTATGGGTAATTATGATGGCAGTACCACTAGTTTTCAAAGTGACAACACCAAGGGTGATGGTTATTATGGATTTAGCGACGGCGTCCATACTACTCAAGTGCGTGTAACTGGGTTTCCAGGAACTATTACGTTCCAAGGAAGTCTAGCAACTACGCCAACTAGCACAGACTTTGTTGATATCAGTGGCGCAGTGCTTACTGGTGATGGAAGTACTCTAGTTACAAACAGTTTTATATATAACTTTACCGGAAACTTTGTTTGGATCCGTGCAAGCATTACTAATTTTACTGCTGGGTCCATTAATACAATTCTTTTAGCACACTAAGAAAATAATGATAACATGGTTATTTGACAAGCGTAACCAAAGAGGTTTCTTGCCTAACTTGGTTAAAGACATGTCTTTAGTGCCGGGGTCAACCGAATGGTGGGACCTGTGCATCAAAGCACCATTTAGTTATGAGTTTAGGTTTCTAAAATATTGTGCTCTAGATAAGATCCCAACCAATGCGGCATGTGTTGACGACATCTGGGAAGGTCCAGCATATTACCCTGTTAACTTAAACTTTTACGATCCTGAGATAGACTACTTTAGTCTAATGGAACCATCAAGTTTAGAAAAGTTAAAGCAGGGTCGATTTAAGTTTTTGTTTTACTACAGCGAGGGCGATGACCCTGCTATGGAAATAAACAATCATTTAGATGCAATGATTGAAAAACATGAGGTTAGTAGAGAGAATGTTATCTTTGTTACTGCTAATTGGAACGTCGACGGCCAACATCCTTTTATATATTTCCCAGATGACGAGTTATATTACAGGATGTTACATATTAACAAGAAAGACTGGGTTAAACAAGTTTCTTTAAACAAAAGGCCATATAAATTTACTTGTTTAAATAGAGCAGATAAACATTGGCGCAGAGTGTATGCTAGTAACTTACATGCACTAGGATTAACCAACGAAGCACAGTTTAGTTACACTGGCTATCAATACGAAACATCTAGTAAGAATGAAGAAGACTTACAAGCATGGTTAGATAATGTTAATTTAGATAATCAAACTGAAAATTATTCAAGTTTTAGTATGCAAATACCATTTAAGTGCGATACATTGACAGATGCTCAACATAACGATCATAAATTAGTATATGCGGCACATCATTTGGATAGCTATTGGAATTTTATTGTAGAGACACATTTTGATCAAGACACATGTTTCTTGACAGAGAAAACATTTAAGTGTATACTAAACTTACATCCTTTTATAGTAGTTGGAAGTGCAGGAAGTCTAAGACTATTACATCACTTAGGGTACAAGACGTTCTCAGATATTATTAATGAAAGATATGATAACGAAACTGATCCTTACCAAAGAATGGAAGAAATAATACATCTAAGTTACAGCATTGCTAATAGAGGTCATACAGATCAAAGAATTATGACAAAATTAATGACCCCTATATTAGAATATAATCAAACTAAATTTTTAGCACCTAAAACTCAACGTATAATGAATTTACTTAATAAATTGGAGTACTAATGTGAAAATACATTTTATGACGCCTTGCTACGGGGGACAGATTACAGAAGTTTGTTTTAGTAGTTACCTACAGTTTCTAGTGTTAGGTATTAAAAACAAAATTGACTTTCAAATTGATACACTTAGTAACGAAAGCAACGTTAACCGAGCTCGTAATAGTTGCGCAGCAAAGTTTTTAGTTGGAGATGCAACACACTTAATGTTTGTAGATGCTGATATTCAATTTGAAGCCTCGAGTATTGTTAAGCTCATGACTGCTGAAAAAGATATTATAGGAGCAATTTATCCAAAGAAAGTATTGCCCCCGTCAATGGTAGTTAATACTATCCCAGATGGAAAGGTAGAAGGCGATCTTATGGAAGTCGGAACACTGGGCACAGGGTTTATGTTAATTAAGCGCACGGTCTTTGAAAAAATGATTGAATCAGGTGTACAAAAATACCATGATGATATTGGCCTTAGTGCTGAAGCAGACGACAATCAATACGATTTCTTTAACTGTACTATTGATAGTCAGGGACGTTACTTAACAGAAGACTGGAGTTTTTGTGCTAAATGGCGTGAGCTAGGTGGCGAGATTTGGATAGATAAAAGTATTCCACTAGCTCACATGGGCGCACATAAATTTTTACCTACAAACGAATATCTTGAACGCAAAGAGTATAAAGAAGATTTAGAATTGGTAATGACTAATGGAAAACATTAACTTTAAAATTAAACTACATGGACATGATTGTAATGATCGTTGGCCTGCTTGTAAAATATTATTAAATGACGATGTTATGTTTGATGGCGAAATACAAGACGAAACTCTAGTAGAATTTGATGCTAGTGTGGTGGATGATAGTGAAAACAATAAACTAGTCATTGACTATTACAACAAAGACTATCGCCTAGATGTTATATTAGATGCTGACGGCAACGTTGTTAAGGGTAAGACTATTAATATATTAGATATATGTGTTGAAGACATCGATCTTAATCAGATACCCTTTGACAAAAATACTGTAGAAGTATACGAAAAAGAATATCCCCAGGATCTTCCTAGAACTAGAAAAAATGACATGGAACTAAGTTGGAATAGTACCTGGACCATGGAATTCTCAAGCCCAGTTTATATTTGGTTATTGGAAAATATTTAACCGATAAATACTCTTATGCGTATCAAAGACCTTAGTAGTATTGACGAAGCAGAAGGCAAAACAGCCTCATTTGCATTCGGACGTATGAATCCGCCTACTATCGGACATAAAAAACTAGCCGATACTGTACTAGCACAAGCTGGTGACCCGTATATATTCCTAAGTCAAAGCCAGAAACCCAAAACAGACCCATTAGATTTTACTACTAAGGTAGCACTAGCAAGGCAGTTTTTTCCTGGCGTTAGTGTTGGAGATCCTAGTGTAAAAACCATCATTGAAGCATTAACTAAACTAGACTCCCTGGGTTACGACAATGTTATATACGTTGCAGGCAGTGATCGTATACAAGATTTTACTGAGTTACTTAACAAGTATAACGGAACTCCAGATAAATCAGGCAACATTGCATATACTTTTAAAGATATTAAAGTAGTAAGCGCAGGCGAGCGTGATCCAGATGCAGAAGGTGCTGAGGGCATGAGCGCAAGCAAAATGCGAGCTGCGGCTGCAGAAGGTGACTTTGAAGCATTTAAAAGTGGCACGCCAGAACCTAAATTAGCTCAAACAATGTATGATAGAGTAAGAGCTGGTATGGGAATAACAGAGGAAGCACCTCCCGGCAGAGAAAAACAAGTTAAAGCATTAAAAGGGAAAGTAGACAATCCTTATGCAGTTGCCTGGGCATCTTATAACAAAAGCAAAAAAGTTATAGAGACACTACAAGACTTACACCGTGCTAAACCACTTGACGAAGCAACTACTCAATTTGTTCTAAAACAAGTTACGACGATCAGAGAACATTTAAACAATATTAACGAAGCAACATTAGATCTCCCGGACTTAGAGTCTGGTGATGAACTAATGGTTGGCAAATTTAAGAACCGCAAGGCAACTATTAAAGATTTTAAAAAAGACGAACATGGGCAACCTGTAGCAGTAACTAACAAGGGCGATCAGAAGATATTTAAAGGTCGTGTTAAGAAGTTAATGCCTACAGAAGGCAAACGTATTCCACGCAAAAAAGGACAGAAAGCAGGCAGTAAAAAGCACAGTGATTTGTACACAGACGAGAACCCAAAAGGCACAATACAAGGACTAAAGTTTGCAACAGTAAAAGATTCAGAAGCAAGTGTTAGTAAAATACGCAACAGTGGTAAGAAACACGCACATAAAATACAAGCCGCTATAGCAATGGAACAACGTGCAAAAGCTGCAGGTAAAAAGAGCGCCGCCGCAGTTTATCGTAGTTATATTAATTCTATGAAGAAAAAAACTAAAAAGATGTCCGAAGATGCACTTAATGAAAAGTGCTGGGATGGATACAAACAAGTGGGCATGAAGAAAAAGGGAAAAAGAAAAGTTCCTAATTGTGTTCCAGAGTCAGATACATCAGAAGGCAAAAGCCCACACAAAAAAGGTACTGAAAAGTATCGCAAGCACATGGCTGCAATGCATGCTAGTGCAGAGCCAAAAGGTACAATGATCGAAGGTGTTAGGTATGCTGATCCACAGTTTGATGTGGAGTGGGAAGAAGCAACTCGCTATCCACATCTAGAGAAACTGGGTCCTGAGGGCTGGGAAGAACTTGCTAAAACTGGCAGAGCAGTTAGGGTTACCAAGGATAGTGTAAAGAAGATTGGCAACACTGGTGCTGACGGCAGTGAGTCATTAGATGACTTAGAGCCTGATAAAGTTGCTAGACTTAAACAAGCGATGGACTCAGGTACAGTTGAAATGCCTATAGTTGTTAAACAACCAGACGGTTCGCTAGAGTTAATTGCTGGAAACACCAGGTTAATTGGACTTATTTCCACACAAGGCGAAGCGCAAGTTTGGTTAGTGGATGCAAGTACGTTAACAGAAGGCGTTGGAAGAATAGTAAAAGGCGTTAACACTACACCAGATGTAGGAATAAACCAAACTAAAATTGAAGCAGCCAAGTTAGGCAGCAAGGTAGACAAGGATGGACGTCCGCCAGTATTAGAAAGAGGTAGCATTGGAGTTCCGTTAAGCAGTGGCTTAACAGTGAACGTAGCTCCTCATAGAGAATTAAAGATCAAAAAATCCACAAAGGGGAGGCTAAATTATGAAAACCCTAGAACTAACAGGCAACCTAAATCTAAACGAGGAGCGACTATATGACGCCAATTTACAAAAATGTCTTAGTGAACTTGAAAACATTGTTGAAGATCTTACAGGTGCCCCTAAACCAGGGAGTCGTCCAGGTAGCCTCAAACGTAAGGCGTCACAGTATCTAGGCAAAGGTGCGGGAGACACGCTGAGTAAATCGGAATTAAGGAAACTTAGAGCTAAAGCAAACAAAATGAAAAAATCAAGCAAAAAAGAAGAACGTGATCGCGGCATTCAGCTAGCACGACAAGTAAGTTTTGCATTTAATATGAGGAATTGACATGAGGCTTAGTTTTGATATTAAGTGCGAAGATCATATCACACAACCAGCATACAGAGTGTTAGTTAATGGTGAATTGATTGCTGAAAGAGATTTTGTTATACCCAGTGCCTTGTTCTCACATTATGCATTTTCCTGTGATCTAGATTTGCCTGCTGGTGAAAACAAGTTTACAGTAGAGGCAGTTAACACAGATGTTAGTTTTACACTAGGGCAGGCCTGGTTGGGCGAGGCTAAGATTAATCATAAAGGCGGAGTTTTTTACAATGAAAATACATGAGATAGTTGAATCAGCTAGTGCAGGTGCAACAAGTTCTGGTAATATTGCCGTTGTTGCTAATCCTATACAAGCATATGCTAAAATTCCTAAAGATAAAAACGGGATACCAAAAGCACCGCAGAAGAAAAAAGCAGACGGCACAGCTAAAAACGCATTAGATTTACCTGATAACATAATGGGAAGCCTAGTTAAAAGAGTTTAACTAGAGCGACGGTATAAGATAAATAATGCTATACAATTATTCTTGCAAGGAAATAGTAACATGAAATTTAATGAATTTAAAAACCCGCAATTAACCGAAGAGCAGATTGTTCTATCTTATTGCAAAGGCGAAATAACCAAAGAAGATGCAGTATCTAGATTAAGAGAAGCGCCGCAGGATTCGAAGCTTGATAAATTAACTAAACAAAACATGGCCAAAGGGTCATTTAATTCAAAGGACAGTAAAGCAGCTGGTGGCAGCTTTTTTGACAGAATGGGCAGAGGTTTCCGTAAGTTAGGAAGTGCAGTTGGTATTGCTGATAGTCCTCAAGTGCAAGCAAGACAAGATGCACAAGCAACAATAAAAAAACAAGACCGTGTAGCAGCAGCTGACTTACGAAAAAAAGTTGGCGATAAAGAATTTTTTTCTAGACTTTCCGTTGGTCCTAAAACAGCTCAAGCGGCTACCCCAAAACTTAAAAACCCAGTAACTAAAGATCCCAATCGAACAATAGGCGACTTGAGGGTAACTGGGCCAGTTTTTGTCAATAAAGCTGATAAGCCAGCGGCTAAAAAGAAAGCTCCAGTTGCACCAACTGCCGCTAATACAAGAGATTATGACAAAACTATGGCGTTGCAGAAAAAACTTATTGCACAAGGTGCTAACATTCAAGCAGACGGACTCA
>Ga0209384_1000797_pt1 | contig 18147 bp, 20 predicted proteins | sample CoawatmetaG05DNA_FD_187511 | JGI IMG/M metagenome (GOLD analysis project Ga0209384, IMG submission 187511) | Marine microbial communities from the West Antarctic Peninsula - Coastal water metaG058-DNA (SPAdes) (version 2) | ecosystem: Environmental > Aquatic > Marine > Coastal ... | reverse complement strand
CTTAAGTACCAGGGTGTACCGAACGTGTGCAACTTAAATTTTGCTGACAGAAGGCAATTAAATATGGGTCACGTGACCAGAAAGGCAATTAAAACCGTGTTCACTATAATCATGGTAACGTGACCTGAATTATTTCCACCAGTCTGTTCAACCCCTTCACGCCGCAGCCTCCGCTGATATAGGCGGCGAGCGCGGTGCCTGAGACGGACATTCGCACGCAGTGCCACTCGCACGCGGTGCCACTCGTACGCGGTGCCACTCGTACGCGGTGGTACGTAAGTGGCGGGTGAGGCCTGGCGCGCAGGGGTTCATATTATGTGTAATCAAATGGACCATGCCATTTGGTGAGCATGGGACCGGATTCCGATGCGTCGATATCAGACGCGACCGCACATGATGATGGTGGGGCAGTCTTCGCCGATGCGTCGATATCAGACGCGACCGCACATGATGATGGTGGGGCAGTCTTCGCCGATGCGTCGATATCAGACGCGACCGCACATGATGATGGTGGGGCAGTCTTCGCCAATGCGAAGCGCTGATAAGGTAACACAATGTCAACCACCTTTCCACAGTGTAACTCGTAATTACCACACGATGAACGCTGGTAATCCAACGACACACTTCTGCCCGGACCAGTCGTTGTGTCGAAACTACGTGAGAAGTATGCCGGTAGTGAATGCGACGAACTGTTGCGTTTTGGGTTAACATGGGGCACGATGATTTCACTCGAAATTTTCCGTTTTCGGCATTGATACAGAAGACAGAAAGCGTTGTATATCCGTGTAAATATCATGCCTTCCTCAGTGTCTGGAGCTGGACGCGAGTTCATTTGTCAGGACAAACTTGTCCTTAATAGGCATCACGCACTCGCATAGTAAAACGTGACAAAAAAGTGGTACATGGTATGGAGGGAGAGGGAGAGAGAGAGAGAGAGAGAGAGGGTTCGTGGGTATGTGTGTGTATGTGGACGGGCACAAGAGGGTTCGTGGGAGTGGACGGGCACCGGAGGGTTCGTGGGTGTAGACGGGCACCCAAATTCCGCGGAATTCCGAATACAAATTAGTACGACTAAATTAGTCATACTAATTAGTATTCAATATGCCGCGGCATATTCAATACTAACTATTAGTCAATTATGATCGATGCTAATTTAGTACCACTAAGTCGCTGGTACTAACATTTGACTGAGTTTAGGGTTAGTGCAGACGCTGTTGACGTGCGCCGGAGTGCGCAGGGGCAAGTCGACGCGCGCCATGGCGGCGGAGCGCGACGCTCGGCGCGCATAGAGGCAAGTCAACGCGCTCTGCCAAGCGCCGCCACGAAAGTCGAGCCCGGGCAGTGTTGGTACCGGCGGTGTTGACTAATATTTAGTATTAGAGGTGCCGCGGCACCCCAAATACAAATTAGTATGACCAAATTAGTCATACTAATTAGTATTCATAATCCCGCGGGATTATGAATACTAACTATCACTCAACTATTATCGGTACTAATTTAGTACTACTAATTCGCTAGTACTAACATTTGACTGAATTTGGGGTTAGTGCGTAGTGTGACACTTTCTGATGTGCTCCGTATCGAGCCATTTGTAATAAAAGTGTATTAAAATTGGCCCGGTCATATTTAACACGGCGTGTCGTGCCCGACACGCGTCCATGCCGACCCCCGCCGTCGCGGCCGCCATGGCGACATGCGTCGACGCAAACGCCCTGTACACACGCTCCCAGTCGTGCGCCGACGCTGTGCAGAGGACCGTCCTTCTGCGGGACGCCCTGCAGAAGCGCGGGCAGGAGGCTGTTATGTGGCGCGAAGCGGTGCATCCGCCCTGCGAGGGGCGGGCGATGCGGGCCGAACTGGCCGCCGGGGTCTACTGCTGTTGCATGGAGGCCTACGTCCAGGCGTTCGACTTCTACCTCCGCGTCTACACGAACCAGCGCTGTCCGGGTGACGAGAGCGTGGGCGTGGCACTGATCAACCTCACGACCTTCGTCGAGCGCGCGGGGAGGGTGGGTCGTCCCGACCGCGCGTGGCGCCGCCCGCCGTCGATGGACGACCTCGCCGAGATGCGCCGCGTGCTCGTGGAGGACGAAGCCGCGTCCGTCGCCTGAGCGCGCGGGAACTCCACACGAACGGCCGTATGCACGTATATATTTTCAATAAAATACCAAACACAAAAACGCCCTATCACGCAAGCGAGTCTCGCGCGAGGAACTCTACGCTCCACGGCCACGCTGCGACGAAGAGTCTCCCGAACATTGTGTACTCAACCAGGAGATAGGCCATGGCCCGCATCCCGGGCGTCCGCGCTGCGTTTAATGGCCGCCGTGGCCGCCGTGGCCGCCGTGGCTGCCGTAGCTGCTGTGGCCGGCGTATCTGCTGTGGCCGCCGTAGCTGCTGTGGCCGCCGTGGCCGCCGTGGCTGCTGTGGCCGCCGTAGTCGTTATTGGACCTCGCCAGATTCTTACCGCTGACAATTTGGGCCCATTCAGCGTTTTTTTCGGGCATATAATCATTGGTTAATTGAGTCACCGTTGACTCCAAACGGCCGTATTTGCTTTCGCTAAGGAGTTTTTGTTTTTCAGTCTCTTTTCTGATGAATCCGTATGTCGTTTCGATTACCTTCAGCAACCTTGCTACAAATGCTTGCGCCGTACACTTGTGAAAATCACTATGATCGTGCCGCATCGAGGCAAGTGTTTCGTCGTGCCTCGAAGCAAGCGCGGCTCTTATGTCCTCTGCTTCTTTTCTGGCTGCTTCATCACGCACCATATTTCGATGGTATGCCCTATTTTGTCGATTCCTTTCGCTTTCGAAGGGGACTTTGGGTGCATTTCCGTAGGCTGTAGTATTTAAAATATACGGATTTGACATGGTCATGTGCTCGCTGTTTGTCGCATGTTTTATAAACATTCGATCGCAGTTGTAACGGATCGGAACCAACGGACGTCGAGAGCGCGAGCGAACGGGCCAGGCGCGGCGAGTGGGACTAGTAGGAACTATATATCATTAAACGCCCGTAACACGCCAGTCGCGGCGAGTGGGACTAGTAGGAACTCTAGTTTACAGTTTATTGCGCGCGGTAGGGCTGTGAGACCACGGCGCTACTGGCCTAGCCGACGGTGAGCCTCGGACATAAACGGCTCCAGACTGGCTCTCATGTCCCTGGTATAACTGCGTGCCACATCTTCGGCATCTGCTGATTCCAGGCCCACTTGGATCGCCCGGTGCCAGTCGGTCCAGTCATGGACCGACCAGCGGATAGTGTGCAGAAATTCTGTCCGGTCGCCCCTAAAGCACACGAACTGCACCAAATTGGCAGCCTCGATCGTCGCGTCGTGGAACGAGACAGCGGCGCCAGGCGGCGCGGCGCCATCAGCGCCAATGTACGGCGCCAGTCTGATTTTTATGTCTGAAGTGTCGCTTCTTGCCAGGTCTTCCCACAGTACGGATACCCGGCGCATTCGGATCGTGCAATGCCAGTCGTCCCACTGCCTGGCCGTCCAGCCGATGCCGTGCAGGAACCGGGCCAGGTTGCCGCCGAAGTGCCTCGACATCACCGCAAACGCCGCCTCGACCGCCGCATCGTGGAACCTAACCTGCACACGCGGTGCGGGCGGCCCGAATACGGCCCGACGCCGGGCGACGAGGTAGTCCGCCGCATGAGAGGCCATCGCACCATATCGTGTCGCACCTAAATACCATGCCGTCGTCTCGACTGGGCTACGGCGCTGTATGTAAAGGTGTCTACACCCGCGCGTCTACACAATGTACAGCGCGGCATCCTCAACGCCCCTCGTCGGCCACAGGGGTGGTAAAACAACTCGTTTATTACATGCTATTAAAGACCTGTAACAACCGCTCATGCTGCCCTCAGCGGGCACGCTTCTCGCCGCGTTTTTTTGGTTCGACATGGCGCCTGAAGGTGAAGCTCCAGCGCGGCCCGTCCTCACAGGCCTTGAGCTTCGGCACGCCGTGCTTGAGCTGGCGCTGGAACCCCGCGCCCTCCATGACCAGCGCGCGGTAGGGCTGCGAGACCACGTCCGCGAGGGTCTCGCTGCGACCGCCGACGGTGCGGCTGAGCCTGAAAATGCGGCGCGCGCCGACGGCGATGCCGACGATGTCGCCGACGGTGCCCTTGTCGCTGTGCTGCGAGATGGTGTCTGCCGTGGACTCGTATTCGTTGACGAGCACGCGGTCGAAGGGCGCGTCGCCGTGGGCGAATTGTCGGTTGACGAGGTCCATCACGGCCTGCACCTCCGGGGTGCACGCCTGCGCGGGCATGCGGAGCCCCGAAAAGTCGTACCCGATGTCCCGCTCCGCGAGCAGCTCGGCCGGCGACATCAGCAGCATGTTGCGGTGCATCTGCGCGGTCGTCCCGGGCACAAACGGGCTCGGAAACGTCGGGCGCAGCGTCCATGCGACGCCGGCCCCGCGCAGCGAGGCGACGGCGGCGTCGAGCAGTGCCGTGTGTTCCGACAGGTCGTATTCGACCAGCACGGCGTCGGGGGCGTGGAAGTGCGCGACAATCCCAGCGCCGTACGCGGGCACGTATGACATGTGCTTTGCGTTTTACACCGAACCGGACGCGCTTTATACTCGAACCGCTACGATTTACACTGGCGCTACGGGCACAGCCGACGGTGCCAGTCGGTCCAGTCGTGGACCGACCAGCGGATATCAGGTGGCCCACACCACCGTGGAGTCCGCCCAGAGTCGCGCCACGTAGGCCGTGCGCCGGGCTTTCGCGAGTGCAGCGAGCCCTGCCTCGTGCTCTTGCCGCTCGCGCGCCGGCGCAAAGCGCACCGAGCGCGCGCCGAAGAGCGTCGCCGATCCAAAGTGTCCGGCCGGCGAGCGCGCCTGTACCACGCTGTGGGGCTCCGGCACCGCCTCGTAGCGCAGAGCCGTGAAGCGCCGCAGCACCCCCGCCACGACGCCGTGCAGCCGGTCGCGCACGCTGCTGGAGAGCATGTGCCGGGGCGCCCGGCTTGATAAATAGCGAGCAGACACGGATTGTGCGACGCCGTCGTCACCAATCACGTCGTAAGCTTACGGGCCGCAGCACTCCCTAGAAGTGATGAAATTCCATCAATAAAAGGCCGCCGCGCGGCAGGCGCGCTTCGAGACTGTATGGATTAGGCCGGTAGCACGTGCGCGCTATGCGTCGCGGGCAAGTACATGGGCGTGTAATTTTAGTGTGGACGTACACGACACGAAGAAGACACTTACGCGATAGACCGTGTTGTGAGTGGACAGTTTAATAATTTCCATGAATGTGTGGACAAAATCCTCTCTCTATAATGGCTCAGTGTTCAGCCGGTCCACCCGGGGTGGGATCGCCTGCCGCGACCACCACTCCCACTTCACTATTGTCGACAGTTGGGGCACATTCATCAAGCATATTTTGAAGTAAATCCATCAAATTCGCGGTCTCAAGAGCCCAACACTTTCCGTGGAATTCAGAACCACGTACAAGATTCATATATTCCTTGTCACGACACATGGGATTGTGTACATTCTTCCATGACGAAAAAGCCGCACACTTAGCCTTGAATTCAGAACGACGTACAAGATCCATATCAGTATACGTATGTTTTTGGTCATTAAACTCCCTCTCAAAAATAAACATGGGACTAGACATGGCAGAATGTATGTTTTAGCAATTTTTTATTTCTTATATACTTCTCGCCCGGGTTCGGGCGGTCGTTACAACGCTTTATTGGTGTTGATATCGCCTATCCACCGGGGGACACTGAAAGCCCGCCAGCCGCTACACGCCAGTCAGGGAGTTTGTGGTGGTGAGTATTTCGTGTTTCTCGAGAGGGGAGAACCCGTCTTCAAACGCGTCGAAGATCTGGTGCAACACGAACTCGTCCAGGAGGCCCGCGTCGCATCCGGGATGGCGACCGAGGCGGGGATGCAAGCACATGAGGAACGCTAGGCGACGACTCTGCATCATCGTGCGCCAAGCCCGCGGAGCGACCACGTTTTTCAGGAACGTCAAGTGTGGTGGCACCGGTGTCCAGGTGACCCCAGGTGTCCACGCGTAGCCCGTCGGGACCGATCGGTGCAAGATCGTTCCCAGCAACGTGTACGATCCATTTTTCCATTGACAGTGTTCTTCGGACTGCTGCCTGTAGGCGTCGCACATGCCCTTGCAGCAGCTGCACCGCGCACCCGAGCACGTGTGCGCCGTGGAGCGATCCCATAGAAGCTGCTCAGAGTCGCGCGAGGCTACGATCGCTGCCAGCAGCCGCGCTTTGCCCATGAGTCGGTATTGGCACTGGCAGTGGCGAATGTTCGTGGCAGCCCGCTGGACGGGCCCGAGGCCGTCGCGGTCGCACATGCTTTCTCCGTCGACGCGTTCGCGAGCGGAGATGCGCAGCAACTCGAGGACCACCGCGGGACTGCAGACCGCGTCAACGGCGCGGAAGAGGTAGAGTTGCATCGTCGAGCGGAAGACGCTCGACGGGTCCGGCGCGCGCTCCGGCGCGCGCTCCGACGCGCGCGCGCCGAAGACGTGCTGGATCAGGAGCAGCTGCATCTGCGTGTTGGCCGACGGGCCCGCGCCGCTGTCGCTGGGCGCGTCCACGCAGTCGAACCCCGGGTCGCTGCCGCTGTCGCTTGGCGCGTCCACGCCGTCGAACCCCGAGTCGCTGCCGCCGTCGCTGGGCGGGGGCGTGTCGATCCCCGAGTCGCTCCCGCCGTCGCTGTGCTCGTCCGAGCCGCTGTCGGCTGAGTCGCTGTCGCTGTCTATAGCGCTCGCGTGCTCCCCGAGGCCGAGCGCCATATCGAGGATGTCGTGCGGAATTCTGACTCTGGACGCACGCGTGGTCTCGGCCAGCCTCTGCAAAACGTCGACGCCGAGCGCGAGGAGAAGTGCGACGACGTCGAGCCTGTTGTGTCGCACGGCCACGTGGAGGGCAGAGGGATGGAAGAAGTTTTGCGCGTTGAGGTCGGCGACGTGGCCGGCGGCGTCTGCGATCTCTTCGACGGTTCCGGTCGGGATGAGCCAGAGCAGCTTGAGCCGGTGCTGCGAGACGACTGGGTAGTTGACGATCCTGAGCTTGCGTGCGTCGTATCTGGACAGTATGTCTGCTGCCGTCTCTCCGTCGTTGTTTCGGAGATGCATATTCGCTCCGCTGTCAATAACGCGTTCGATGCAGTGCGCGCGACATCTCGCGATCCACACTTGGCGGCTGCGTGTCGGCGGGTCCAGCTGGTGCAGTGCCTCGTCGTCTTGGGATACGTATCCATCCGAGTCGTCTTCGTGCTCGAAAAGTCCGCCTTTGTCTCTGACCAGCATGTGTAGACATGTGTCACCCTTGGTGTTCTGCCGGTCGAGCTCCTTGGGCCCGACAGGCGTATTCGCCTCAAAACGCATGTACTGTATAATAGCGTGCAGTTTGCTGTCGGCGCAACCCGCCGCTAGCATGAGGGCGGTGTTCCCTCCAGCGTCTGTCGCGACGCAGTCCGCCACTGACGGCTTCAGGTTGTCAACAATGGCCCGCTCGTCGACCGGAGGAACTCCGTGCCGAGTTTTGCTTATAAACGGATCTGGCGCAGCGACGGCCCACTTCTGCAACACGTTGTGGCCGTTGGCGTCGAGGTGGCCGAAGTCCGCACCGTGTCTGCGCAGCAACTGGACCAGGGACGCGACGCGGTTGATCCGCATGCGGCTGGCCTGCCCGTGCAGCTCGATGGCGAGGAACACCGGCGTATAACCTCGCACCGGCGTTGCCAGATTGACGTCGGCGCCCCTGGCGACGAGGAAGCGGGCGAGGGCGACGTAGCTCCGCTCGCACGCGATGTGGAGCATCGACGTCGGCTCGAGGCGGTGCGGGGCATCGACTGTCGGACAATGCATCGCGTTCACGTCCATCCCGGCGTCCAAGAGGCGCGTGACGACTGCGATGTGCGCAGCCTGCGATCGCCTGACCCTGGCGAGGTCGGAGAACTCCTTCTCGCGGACCGCGGTTGCCTCGAGGGCCGTGCGTGCGGACATCCACTCGATCGTGTCTCAGAGCCCGGTGTGGGCTCGCACAGCGCCGCTTCCCTTATATGGGCTCCTGGCGTGCAACAATTTGAAGCGTCGCGATTTGCTGTGTTTGGTTGCTCGAGTGTATAAAGTAACACACAATAGCGCGCGTCTGAAAGCGTGCCCACATGTGCGCTGCCACGGCCACGGCCGTGTGCGCACGCTGCCGCTTCGGGGAGTCGACCGCTGCGGCGTGGCAGGCCCCGCCCACATACGCCTTTGCTCTGGCTCTGGGAGCGGACGTGCCGGCGGCGGCCGCCGCAGCCGAGGCGTGGGCCGCAGGGCACGCCGAGATGAGTGCCACAGCCTTCTGCTACGCGTGCGGGCATGTGTGCTGGCTGTCGCGGCGCGCGGACGCACAGGCTGCGCTGCTGGCACACGCGGCAGTCCTCCGCGGCGTGCGCGCGCTGTGGCGGCAGGCGGGGCTGGCGCCGACAGCGGCGCAGACCGGCGACGTTCACCCCGAGCTGCCGGCGCCCGTAGCGCACACAGAGACCGAGGCCGAGGCCGAGGCCGAGGCCACTGAGTCCCCAGCTGCAGCCGCCGCCGCCGGGCCGTGGGGCGCGGCCGCCGCGCCGAAGCCGAGGCAGAGGCGCTCGCGCAAGCGGCCGCGCGCCCAAGAGCAGGCGCCGACAGAGCCGGGCACTGCAGCGCCGCCGGCCGCCACGCCGCCGCCGCTCGCCGCGGCACACGACGCCCCGCTGTTCGGCTTCGACTGGGCTTCGTAGTTGGGTGCGGTAGGCATATATAGCAGTATAGTCGCACATAGAATAATGAAAATACTCTTTGTTTCGGGGGGGTTGTTGAGACCAGTTTTACCGACGGGATTTGTTCACTACTACGCCGAATCTGAAGAGTACGACCATGTGGTAGTGCACGGTGCCTCGTAGCTGCGCGCGTTTCAATATTCCGGCGGTGCTGCCGGCGCGGAAGACGTTCACGAATGCCAATACGATAAATTGAATTTATTTTGAATCGAACACCCGTGTATTTGTGGCGGTAGTGCGAGTCGGCAAGATTTAGTGTCTCGTCAGCTTATTACCGAAGCATTTCTCCGAGCGCAGCGCATTCATTTTTTGCAGTCAGTAAAACCTTCTCGTCTTGTTGGACATTTCTCATTTGTTCTGTTTTTAGATCTGATACTAACGTACATGATTTGTTGTTTCTTGTACCAACAATCGCTAGTGAAGGATTGCGGTTCCTTTCTTGATTGATAACATCCCAGTATATACGCGCAATTTCACGATAAAGTTCACTTGATTTTGCTAAATTGTCAGTGAATATCACGTGTTTTGCTTGGGCTATAACCAGTTCTTTGCTTGTTTTTTCGTGGTCGTATCCAAGACGCGGGTGAATTTTTTCCATGGACATTGATAACATTGTCAGTGTGACTGTTATATATAATTGTGTGACCGTCCGTGTGCTTACATGTACTTCACCAGCCTGAGTCGCATGTTCGACGTTTCTCGACACTGCGGGACCAGACATATAGATGCACACAGCTGCGTTGTCCATCCCAATCCCTGCAAAAAGCGCCGGAACACAAGCGCGCCCGGGGAGTTGTATTTACGCGCCGGTGTTGCACCGCAATGTTGCGCGTGTCGCCCGAGCCTGCGCAGTACGTGGCGGTCCAACACGCGCAGTACACACCGGTGGAGATGACGGACCTCGCGGCCGCGGCCACTGAGATCATCGCGCCGGTCGCGCCGGCCGCGTATCACCTCCCGCCGACGCTGCGCCTGTCGCGGGTGCTCCGCGTCTCGCTCTTCGGGCTGGGCCGGGCGGGGTATGCGTACCAGCCCGCCGCGCCTGCGGCTGCGGACGCTGCGCTGCCGTCAGACGACGCGGTGTAGGCTGTGAATGCACACTGAGGGGCCGGGCCTCCCAGGGGTCCACAAATAGTGGAGGTGGAGACGGCGGAGCCTGTCGCGCCGGCCGACGACGCGGTGTGGGTATACCTTCGGGCTGCACTGCCGGCTATAAAGGACGGAGGCGCGCGAATCTGATACCGATCGGCACGCTCTTCCGCGACAGGCCGGCGCAGGACACAGACACGCTGGTTCTCGAGGACATGCGGACGAGCATGGCGCGCACGCCCGTGGAGAGTCTGCGGACGCGGATGGCGCGCGCGCTCGTCGACGGTCTGATGTCGAGCGACGCGGAACGCGACATCAAGACGCGCGTCGACTTCGCGATGCGCGGGCTTGGCGAGGCGATGCGCAACCACCGGCACGGCACCGCGCGAGTTCGGCCGCACGACGCGATAGACGTTGCGGAGATGAATGCCGTGTGGCGAGCGCATCTCGCGCGGTACATCTGTCTGCGCACACCGCGCGCGCTGGCCGGCGTGGCGAGCAGCGCGCAGCCCGACGAACGAGACCGGTTTCTGCTGGGCGTGCTGGAGTGTTTTTCGGGCGACTCAGACGACGATGTGTACTGCGACGTGCTCGCTTGTATACACAGGGGGGTGGTCGCGCACCTGGGATACGAACGCCCGCAGGAGCGGTACAGACATCGCAGCATGGGAGCGTTCAGATACGACGCCCTGGACTCCGTTGCAGTGTGTCGCCTCTTCCTGGACACCCTACAGTGGTTCGACGCCTACGTCGGGCCCCGCCTGTCCGCCGATCTCCACGAGGCGCCCATGCAGGCGTCGCGGACACGCGAGCTGCAGGCGCACGTCGCGGTGAGCGTGTACAACACCAGAGCAAATACGGAGCGGCTCCTGCTGCGGCGCGCGCACTACGCGGCGCTCGCTGATAGCGCACACAACGACGCGAGGCGACGCGGTATGGAACGCGAGTTCGCTGCGCTGTTTGCCAGGAATACGTACCAGCAGGGGCAGTGGCAACGAGAGCTGCGGGGCCTCGAGACGCACGACCCGAGGTACGCCGTCCTTGCCTTGGAGACGCCAGTGCACCGATAAACTCGAGCAGTGACGCGTCCGCAACAGCGGCCGCGGCCGCGGCGGCTATTAAACGCAGCGCGCGCGCCAGGGATGCGGGACATGGCCTATCTCCTGGTTCAATACACTATGCTCGGGCTCTTCGTCGCAGCGTGGTCGTGGAGCATGGAGTTCCTGCTCGCGCGAGACTCGCTGGCGTAGTGGGGCGTTTTTGTGTCTTGTTATTGAAAGCATATACGCGGCTGGTGTGTATAGCCGCCGGCGAAACGGGCAGCGCATCGCGCGCGGACAGAGTGCTCACACAGACGGTCGATACGCGCTGCGACGTAAGACGCCCTATCTCTCTAGGTTGTGGTCGTTTAGAATACTGTATTAAATGTATTTCGGTGGAGCATCCAATCGTTTTCGTGTTTATTCTTCGTGGATTGTCGAGAGACTTTGTAGACTGACGTGGTCTCGCACAAGTGCCTCGAGAGCAGTGATACGCATGTTTTTTCTCTCGATGTGGTTTTTGAGTTTTGAGATTGTCTTGTGGAGGGATCTCTTGTTGGTTACGAGACGATGGACACGTTTCTTGTATACGAACATCTTACTGTCGTACGAGAGCCTGTCGCCGACCCACGACTTGGCACGCTTTGGGTATGCGACGAGACACCATACACTGATGATAGCCACCACGGAGGCCAGAATAGCGTCATACATCGCCGCGATATATGCCGGTCAACGCGTCAGTGTTATATATTCCTGCGCCGCGGGTACGACACTGCCAATAAAAGAACAGCCGTGACGCGCTGGGACGACGTTACGATCAGGCCAAATGCGATCCAGACTGTGGTAATTTGGAACAATTTATGATATATATTTCGTTTGGACATCAAATCGTTTTCATTCGCAAGGCGAGCACGCAGGCACGATGGTGGTAACACGCAGCATGCGAAACACGCAGGCGAAGCTAGCGGCGCACGTCGCTAATAGGAGGACGCAGCGCAAGCGCAAGCACGAATCTTCGTGCACGGAGCGCGTGGCCAAAATTCAGAAAACGTCTCACTTCGTCGAGGTGCTCGAGTGGAAGAGCATCATGTGCGAAGGCGACACGCCTTTTGTGTTCGACATGCACACGGTCCATGCGTTTATGCGGTCCGATTTGCATGACGTGGCAAAGCATCCCACCCTCTGTCTCGCCCTGTTTTCGCCACCGGATGTCTACAGTCCTCTCTCCAGTCACGCGTGTTACCATGTTTCTTCTTCCTCAATTGCCACGAGACTGCACAGGGTGGCGACGGTGCTCTCGGCCCTGGCGACCGACGCCAACTCTCGCGTGCGATTATTTTAGCGTGTCTTGGCCGACGAGTAGCACATGAGGGGCGGTGCGTCCGAGCCGGCATGGTGCCGTCTGCCGGAACACGCGCCCGAACCGTTTTATAATAAACTCGAATAATTTTTTTATTAAGAATTTTTTGTATTACAATGGGTGGCAATTATTGGCGGAGCAACGAGTCCGCATGGCCGGCGCCGCGGCGCCGCGCTGCTGACGCTCGTGACAGCCTCGAGATCGCCCATGCGCACCATTTCCGTAATGTGCCTCCTGGGACTCTGCATCGACTGGCAGAGACTGCCCCGACAGTCGAGTCCCCAGCCAAGCACCACACCGTTGTCGAGGACCGCGATGCCGTGCTCGACTCCCAGCGCGACCTCGCGCACGGGTATCTCGCTGAAGACGCGGCGCACGAGCAGTTCCGGCTCGTACGTGACGTGCGGGTACGGCGGGTCGTGGTCGATGCGGTAGGTCTCTCCGAGCTTTAGACTGAACACCAGGCCGGGCCCCGTCACTGCGACGGCCCGCTTGCCCGATGCGGCCACAAAGACGACGTCGCTGAGCGCCGTGACGCGCTTGCCGATGTGCATGAGATGCGCATCCTGCCCCCTCACAACAAGCGAGTTGCTGTGGCCCGTGAAAGTGAGGCCGACGGCGAAAAGCATGTCCTGGTGGTTGACGGCGCGTGGAGACTCCTAAGTACGCCGTCGTCGTCCCGCTCCAAGAGGACGACTGGATACAACGCACCGGCCCTGAATATTTAACACCCGCTCTGACCAGCGCACATGTCGTTCGCAACACCAAGCATGACTCGCGGCGCACACATGCCGACACAGACCATGTCTGCGCCCAGCTCCCACGCCGCAATCGACTACCGCAACGGCTTTTCCGTGCCCATGCCCGGCGCGCCGGTTACACGCCCCACCGTCACGGATATCCACCTCGACGGCGCACACGGCAGCGACCCGGCCCGCACCATCTCCGTCTCCTACGCGCCCTACGCCGCCCCCTCCGTCGACATGACCGCCATGGCCAGCACCGTCGCCCAGCAGATGGCCGCAGAGCGCCGCGCCGAGCTCGGCGCCGAGTTCGGCGGCGGCGGCCACGGCTATACCCTCGGCGCCGCGGCGCCCCCTGCACCCAACTACGGCTTCGACGGCTGTTCGGCGCCCTCCTACAGTCGCCAGCACATCGCCCCCAGCACGTACGCCAGTGCCGCGCCGTCTGCGCACTCCGACGCCCAGCTCCGCTCCGTCGCCGCCAACCAGCGCTCGATCAACGACCAGATGCTCGCCTACAAGCAGCAGATGTCCTCTGTGTCCTCCGAGATGGCGCAGCAGCAGGACCGCATCGGGCGCGTCGAGAACATGCGCGCAGAGCTCGCGTCGCAGATGCAGCGCCTCGAGGGCATGTCTTCGCGCAGCGACAGCGGCGCGGGTATCGAGAGTCTCCGGATGGACGTCGCACGACAGGGCGCGGCGCTCCAGCAGCTCGCGGCGGAGGTCTCGAGCGCGCAGCAGGGCATGAAATCAATGGGCGCCGGCCTCATGGACCATCGCTCTTCGATCGACTCCGTGTCGCAGAATCTGAACAGTCACGCCGCGGACCTGGAGCGCATCAATTTGGGCATGGAGAACCACACAAAGCACATTGTGCAGCTTCGCGACGGAATGACCGACCATACAAATCATTTGGGCACCGTCTTGGAGGGCATGACGAACCACACAACACATATTACGGACATGAAATCAGGTCTTCTGAACCATGTGCAAAATTTGCATCAGATGAAAGCCGGTCTAAACGACCACAAAAATCACATTGGCGCCATCCGCGACCAGAACAGCGGGTTCGCCGACTCGATTGATGGCTTTTCCACCGGCCTGCAGAACCATTCAGCCCACATTGAAATGATGCGCGACGGCCTGCTGCATCACAAGGATATTCTGACCACCAATGCCGGCGCCGGCAGCTCCGACGTTTCCATGCTCATGCAGGAGATACAGGACATGAAGATGCGCGTTGACTCGCTCGACCGCGCCGGCCGTCTCGGCGCGGGTCGCGAGCGCACCGGGCCCGAACTCGTGGACCTGATGCAGCGACGACGCTAGCCGTTTACTCTCAATAAACGATCTGCTCTATCTGCTCCTCTGTGTCCTCCCGCGCGTCGCGCGCACATCTACTCGTGTGTATGTGTGGCGTGCACACGGCACACACAAGTACACGTAATAGTTTCTGTACACCCCTTTGCGGGCCGGTGCGACAAAACAGCTTCCAGAGATCCTCTGTCCACGCGACAAATGGGAGCAATTGCCACATGCGCTGCACCAACGAGAACGCGACCGGAGCAACGCTCAGCAGCAAGTCGCTGCGAGCGCGCGCGCCACGGCGCGTGTTGAAACGCGCGACTCGTAATAATGGCGTATTTACGCCGCGCGCCGCCGGCGAAATGCCGAAGCTCAAAGGTGTGCACGTCGCTTCCGTGCGCTGTATACCTCTCGACTTCACTGTTTACGACTTATTGGTCCCCCTCTCTCTCTCTTGTATCGCCAAAAAGCTTGGTTCTACAATCCGCAGGAGGACACGTCGGGCTTCGTGAACAAGCTCGTGTCACGGCTGGACCCGCCGTTCTGCCACTGCGAGCTACAGTTCAGCGACAACCAGGCGTGCAGCATCTACATGGGCAGCAACGTCGTGTTCAAGGAGCGCGCGTTCCAGTCGAGCAACTACACCTCGATCGACATCGAGTGTGCGGCGGTGCGTGTTTGCGCTGGTTCGCGCGCGGTTGCGCGTGTTTGCACGTGTTTGCTGCTAACACACGCACGCACAGGCGCCCTACCAGCAGATGCACACCGCTGCGAAGAAGTACGCCGCAGACAGCGTCGGGTTCAGCACGCTGCGGATGACGGCGAGCCTGGCGCCGATATGGGTGCCGAGCGCGGCGACCGGGAACACCACGTTCTGCAGCGAGCTGTGCGCGAACATTCTGCGCACTGGCGGGTTACTGCCGACGACGCTCGACACGGGGCGGGTCACGCCGTCGGGGTTGGAAAAACTGCTCAAGGAGCGCAGTGCTACCACCAGCAGCCGCGCGCCGTCGCCCGCGGCGATCATCGCCGCCTCGCCGCCGGTTTCGATGCGCGCTGTTGCGATCGGATTCAAGTAGTGCGGCGATCGGATGCAAGTAGCGCGCGCCGCGGCGCGCATATATAAGGTGCCGCCGGCTTGCGCACATGCATATGCTCTGGAACATTCTTCTGTTTGCAGCGGCCGCTGCCGCGCAGCCGAGCGCGATAGGGCCTGCGCTTGCGCTCCCGACGGCCGTGCAGAGTGCGCCGGAACCCGGCGGCTCCGCCGTTGTCGCGAGTCTGGAATCACAACACAAGGGCTACTTGTTTGCCATGCGCGAAATGATGTCGAAAGAACAGTCCAAGACGCTCGATGCGCTGCTCAAGAACAGCACGCCGGACCCGACGTCTGTCGAGATGATACTCAAGAGCTCTGGCAGGCATTTCGATGCCATGCGGAAGATGCTGATAACGTCTGAGACGCTGTTCGAGAACTTCGAGGCAGACCTCGAGCACGAGCGTGCGACGCACGCACAGGACGAGCGCGCCGTGTTCAACATCCGCCGCCCGGGCGAGGCCGTCCTGGCGCTCGACTCTGCGCTGGCGCTGCCACGCGACACCTCGTTCAGCATCCCGCTGCGGCACGCCGCCGCACTGTCCGCGTCCGCGGACCTCCCGCTCGGCATGGCCTCGCTCCGCGTCCGGGACGACAAGCTTCTCATGCTCGTGCTGCGTGGCGGTGCCCGCCTCGACGCAGTAGTCGTATCGTACGCGTTGGACGGCGTGGACCTGCCCGGAACGCCGACGGTCGTGGCCGCCGACGGACGCGCGGCATTTGCAGCCGACGACAAGTGTGCGGACATCGCGCAGCCGCGCGAGGACTCGAACATGTTGATAGACGCCGTCGAGGGCTGGGTGGAGATGATGTGGGGGCGCAAACGATGCGTCGCTGCGCAAGCGTGGGGCGTCGACGGTGCGGGTGGCGGCTCGACGCTTGTGCGCCTGTCCGGACAAGGCGACAAGGAGTTTCTGCGACATATCCTCGGCCACGCCGCCGCCGCCGCCGCCGCCGCCGCCGCCGCCGCCGAGGCTACAAACGCCGACACGCTCGTGTACTGGGTACACCCGGCGTCGCCGCAGACGGTGTCGGATCCGGCGCTGCCGCGTCCCAGGGTCAATACGCAGCTCTCCTTCGCGTGGTCGCGCCCTCTCTCGCCCGCGCCGAGCGCCCCCGCTCTCGCACCCGCCCCGGACGCTCCCGCTCTCGCACCCGGTCCGGGCGTTCCGGGCGCTCCGAGCGCTCCGGGCGCTCCCGCTCTCGCACCCTTTTTTCCGGGCGCACCTACTCGCGCTCCGGGCGCTCCCGCTCTCGCACCCGCTCTAGGCGCTCCGAGCGCACCCACTCCGGGCGCTCCGAGCGCACCCACTCTCGCTCCGGACGCTCCGAGCGCATCCGCTCCGGGCGCTCCGGGCAACGGCTCGAACGTCGTTGCACGCGGGTCGGCCGCCGGCGCCAAGCGCGTCGTCGGAGCCAGGCACGACCGCGCCGCCGGCGCCAGGCGCGACCGCGCCGCCGACGGCCGCCCCAATGTCGTCACGCGCGAGCAGCGCCGCAGGCCCGCGCAGCGCCATCTCCTCAGTGCCTGGGAGCGGCACGCTGTCGCGACCGTGAGCACCGCAGTGCCCGCTCAACACCTGCGCGCCGTTCGGCCGCGCTGCGCGTTCTGCGACGGCGGCAACGTCTCGGTACCCGTCGCGGCAAGGCGGGGCGCGCGCCTGCCGATGCCCAAGGTCGAACAGAGCCTCACCCGCTCCGAAGTGCGCCAGAAGCTCGGCCGGCTCCGCGTCGCTGCGGCAAAGAAGCGCCGCGCGGCTGCGCCCGGGTCGCTGGAAGACGTGCTGCACTGGGTGTCCGACGCCTAGCTGTGCATGCTGCGGCTACTAAGAGGCCGAGAGGCGCGCCATTGCGGCCAGCGACTGCACTGAAACAGACCTTTTATTTTGAAGAATAAAACAAGCATTTGATATACGCGGTGTACACTGCGGCTCATGAGAGGCAGGGGGGGCGCGCCATTACAGCCAGCGACTGCGTTGAAGCGGCTAATAAGAGGCCGAGAGGTGCGCCATTGCAGCCAGCGACAGGAACGCCGCCAGCGAGCGCGCCGGGCTCGCGCGCTCGGCCGCGAGTTTCGCGACCACCCTCGCGGCGAACAGCCCGCACGCGCCGGTCGTCAGCTCTTTGACGCGAGGCTTGTCGCCGCGCTTCATTGCCCAATTGAGCTGGACGACGTTGTGTGACTGGAAGGACTTCAGGTCGTCCGTCTGTGAAGACGTCGGGACGGCGACTTTCAGCATGAGCTCGAACTCGGCCATGACACGGGGTTGCCAGTCCCCACACACCGCAGTGGCGTTGGGCGCGGGAGTCTGGGCGACACACGAGCCCAGTGCGCATAGCAGTAAAAGCGGCCACACTGCGCGCATTGATGCGACCAGAGACGTCCTTTATACGCGGAATCCCCATTCGATGTGGCGGCTACCGCGACCGCGTCGTCGGCCGCTCCTCGTCACCGAACTCCCCGTACTGGTGTCCGAGGTCTGCGTGCCGCAGCTCGTCGCTTTCGGCGCCGCTGTCCTCCGCGCTGTCAGTGTCGCTCTCGACTGGCTCCGGCGGCTCCTCGTACGGCCCGTACGCCGCCGCCTGTGTATAAACCGGCGCATCACGCGCCGAGCGCGTTTAGCTCGGCCTCGAAGACACTGATATCCTCCGCCGCGGGCACGGGCGCGGGCGCCGCGACGGGCACGGGCGCGGGCGCCGCGGCGGGCAC
>Ga0209384_1000793_pt1 | contig 18208 bp, 17 predicted proteins | sample CoawatmetaG05DNA_FD_187511 | JGI IMG/M metagenome (GOLD analysis project Ga0209384, IMG submission 187511) | Marine microbial communities from the West Antarctic Peninsula - Coastal water metaG058-DNA (SPAdes) (version 2) | ecosystem: Environmental > Aquatic > Marine > Coastal ... | reverse complement strand
TTGAGCCTGAATTAATTGTCTCTAGTAAAAAAATATGACTTTCATGCTGAATAATTTAAATCTCCTTTTGCATTCCACGATAAAGAGCTCATAAATGGATCATAAAATATCTGTCATAGGAATGGGTTATGTCGGATGTGGAAATGGTTTAATGTTTTCAAAGAAGTTTAAAGTCTCAATCATGGATATTGATCAGAAAAAAGTTCATGATTTTAATAATAAAAGATTGCCAATACATGATCTATTTGCCCAGAAATATTTTAAAAGTGAAGGGGATAATTTAAATATTCAAGCTACCTCTAGTTTATTGGAATCAATTAAAGATGCTTCTTTTATTCTCTTATGTCTCCCAACAAATTTTGATGATCAGGTAAATAAATATAATACAGAGACTATAGAAGAGACAATCAGTACTATTTTGACTTCGACTTGTGAGGCAACGATAGTAGTTAAATCAACTGTTAATGTAGGCTATACAGAATCTTTAAAACGTAAGTTCAAAAATGCCAAAATTATTTTCAGTCCTGAGTTTCTTAGAGAGGGCCATGCACTTGAAGATAATCTGTATCCTTCACGAATTATTATTGGTGCTGAAGATGATAATGCAAAATTATTTGGAGAGTGTTTATCAAGTGTAGTTAAAGCAAAAAATGCAAGAATCCTTTTCATGTCATCAAGCGCCGCTGAGTCCGTTAAACTTTTTTCAAATACCTATCTGGCAATGCGAGTAGCATACTTTAATGAATTAGATAGTTTTTGTTTGAAAAATGACATTGATCCAAAAGATGTTATTGATGGAGTATCTAATGATAAGAGAATAGGAAATTTCTATAATAATCCTTCGTTTGGCTTTGGGGGATACTGCCTCCCAAAAGATTCTAAGCAATTGTTACATCGCTTTGGGAATACACATCACGATTTAGTTGAAGCAATCCAGCATTCAAATCTTGCCAGAATCAACTTTCTTACAGATGAGATAATGTCTTCATCACCTAACACTGTTGGAATATATAAACTTTCTATGAAAGAGGGCTTAGAAAATTCTAGAGGCTCAACAGTTTTTAAAATTATTGAAAAACTCCTTCAAAATAAAGTAAAAATATTTATTTATGATCCTTCAATTCATACGTTAGATATAGAGGGAGCGTACTTAATAGATAGCTTTGATCATTTCAAGACTGAATCTGATCTCATTGTTGCAAATAGAATTGATAGTAAAATTAAGGCAATCTCTAAAAAAGTTTTTACAAGAGACATATTTTCATCAGATGAATAGAATTAAAGCCCCACTTGATTTTGCTTAACAATTACCTATTAATGCAAATACATGAATTAAGTTTTTAATTTTACTTTAAGAAGAAAGGGCAAAAAAACTATGAAAAAATTCCATAACTTATTGCCTTTCTTCAGTAATGTATCTTTTTATTTATTCTGCTTCTTTTTTTTAATAACAATTTTTTTCAAGCTTAATTTTTTAAACTATGAATTGTATTCTCAACATAATTCTACATATCTTTCGCCTGCACCAAAGAATGAAATATATAATCCAAATCTTTCATTTCTTAATTCTATGACTAGATTAGAAAAATATTTTTTACATGAAGTAGGAAAAAAAGAGTTAACACAGACCGAGGCAATATACTTTGCTGATCAGCTTCTTAGAGAAAGATTTTATCATCGAGATATTATAATTTCGGTTAGTGATAACTGGTTTCTTCACGCATTTAATTTCCTATCAAAAAACAGGCACACTACCTTATACACCTCCAGCCTTAACCTTAATTATATTCTTGAATCTGAGCATGCCTTATGCAATCAGCAGGCTCTAATTTTTCAAGAACTTATGAAGGTAATAGGTATTGAGTATCAGTCTGTCTTATTCAGCATCCCAAGAAATCCAACACCATTTGGTCATTTTGCATCAGCTGCTCGCGTGGATGAGAATTGGTTTTTTATTGACACTAATCTTGAGCCTTCATATCAAACAGAGGATCACTCAATATTGCCTAGACTGCTTAATGGTGATGTAGAGCTATTTAATTCACTATACCCCGAATACACTTTGGATAGCATGCCAATAGGCGCAATTTCGACCTCATCCCTGAATAAGAATCCAGCATGGCTTGGAGCATTGTTTCAAACAATAACATCTAGTATTTCAAATTATTTATGGCTGATATTATTCTTTTGCTATCTTTTTTTTAAACTTTTATCAAAGAGAACTGCCGTAAAATAATTTCAATGGATTAGCAAAAGTTTTAAAATTTTATAGATTGAAATTAAACTTCTTTTTTGATTACGCCAACAAACTTTCCATCACATTTTACAATGCTGAACCTTAGCTTATGCAAGGCAACAAATTCCATGAAAGCTTCGTTGTCTTCAATATCGTCTGATACGAATATGCCACCTCTGATAAGATTTTTCCAAATTATTTCTTGTGACCATTTTCTTCCATAGTAGGATTTATCAGAATCATAATGAACAAATTCCAAGGACCCATTCATTTTTTTTATAGCCCTAGGCAGCGCAAATCTATCAGGCTCTCTTCGCAATTCCCAGTAAGGCTGTAATTCAGATTCAACAGCAACACCAATAAGGTGATAATCTGATTGTTTTAACATTGGCATATCTACAGAAATTAATCGACCATTTCTTTTAGATAGAGATCGTAAAATTGCCGCCGATGACCACCCATACGCAACACCAGTTTCAATGGCATTTTTTATTTTCAACCTTTCGCAAATTGTATAAATTAGATCTACATGGCCTGGGCCACCAAAATCAGATTGAGATTTATTAATTACTTCATTAATTTTAAATTGGTATACATCATCAAAGGCGGCTTCTATGTTTAGTTCATTTTCTGGTATGCCTAAATTGCCTAAGCATTTATCTACGCTAATTTGATTCTCTTCGCACCAGTCAGTTGCAAGTTTAATATGAATATCAGAATCTCTACTTTTTCTAAATTTTGTATAGATTTGAATAAGAAGGGTAGAGTAAAACTTAGGCCCTCTAATTAAGAACCAAAAAAAAGATTTAATATCTTCGAACATATAATAAGCCCCTAAAAAAATACTTTATTGAACTAGAAATTTCAAAGTACTTTAACACATGCCAAATTTAAATGAGATCAATTGATTTAAATAGCAAATACAATTACAAAGAGAGAATTGATGTCTAATATTGCCAAAGGTTTATCTTCAAATAAGCTATAATCGGTTTTATTAAACTTAATTATTAATGAAATTTTAGGAAATATTTATGAATAAAAAAAATATTGATAATAAAGTTGTGAGTGATTTTGGTAAAGAGTGGCAAGCTTTTAACCATCAAGATATTGATAAATCTCTTCTTGATTCTGCATTTGATAGTTATTTCCATTTTTTTCCCTTTGATGATGTATCAAATGCCGAAGGTTTTGATATGGGATGTGGCTCAGGTCGCTGGGCTAAATTTGTTGCTCCCAAGGTTGGATTTCTTAATTGCATCGATCCAAGCGAAGCTGCTTTAGAGCAAGCTAAATTAAATCTAATAGATGTTAAAAACTGTTCTTTTGAATGCAATGGAGTTGATGGGAATTCACTTAAGGATCAATCTCAAGACTTTGGTTATTCTTTAGGGGTTCTGCATCATATACCTGATACGTCTTTAGCATTAAAAGCATGCGCAAAGAAATTAAAATCCGGAGCTCCATTTTTACTCTATCTTTACTACAGGTTTGATAATAAACCAAAAAGCTACTATTTTCTTTGGAAAATATCTGATTTGTTTAGGGGAGTAATTTGCAGATTACCATTCTCAATTAAGTTTGTTATTTCACAAATAATTGCCCTAATAATCTATTTGCCTTTAGCTAGATTTGCATTGGTGGTTGAGAAATTGGGCTTAGATGTATCTAACTTCCCATTAACTTGGTATAGAGATGAACCATTTTATATTCTTAGAACAGACGCCCTAGATAGATTTGGAACTAGATTAGAGCAACGCTTTACTAAAGATGAGATTAAAAAAATGCTTTTAGATGCTGGGTTTTCTAAAATGGAATTCAGCAACAAAGAGCCTTTTTGGACTGTCTTAGCATACAAAGAATAATGAAACTGACTAACCAACGCTTACATAAATGAACCCCAGATTTAGTATTGTCGTTCCAACTCTTGATAATTTTCATGATTTAAAGATACTGATATCTAGCATTAACTCTCAAACACTTCTTCCTAAAGAAATTCTTGTAGCAGATTCCAGCTCTTCAGACGAAATTCAAGAAAACCTTCAAATCATTTCATCACAAGTCCCACTAATTTACTTAAGAGTAGGCAGAGCTTATAAGTTTGATCGATTTTTACAATATGCTTCTTCTTTATCTATTTTTTCAAAGGTGCAAAAAAAATTTCCTGCTGGTAGAGCATTTCCCTATGAAGCAACAAATGCGGGAGTTAAAAATGCATCTTTTGAATGGATAGCCTTCCTAGATGCAACGACTATTCCAGTAAGTTCATGGCTTCAAGATTATTGGAGCTTTATTTCATTACATGAGTGCGATGTGGTCCTTGGCAACACAAGATACTTTGCTAATACAAAATTTCAAAAACTCCTGCGTGCATCGACCTATGGACGAGTAGGGCATGAGACTGCTCCTGGCTCAATTATGAAAAAAGCAGATTTTTTAAATGGCCATCAAATCATGGAGGGAGTTAGATCAGGTGGAGATGTAGCATGGAAGCAGGACATTAAACAAAACTTTAAATGGTTTTTGCCTTCAGAGCCCTATTTAAAATATTCAAACCTTTCAAAGCATATCTTCCCAGCTTTAAAGAAATTCTTTGTCTATCAAATATATGGTTCTTTTGTTGATATTCAGCATAATGTAAAAGATCTGTATTTTGGATTAGCTCTAATACTTAGTTTGATTGTTGTTCCTAAATGGAACTATATCGTGGGTTGGGATAGCTATTTTTTTATTCCACACATAACAAAAGTTTATTTTATCTGCGTCCTAGTAATTATTACTTCAACTTTTTTAATTAATAGAACTATTTTAAGAGGATTATCTGATAAGTCTTTTTTGGTAAATTTTTTTAAGCTAGCTATTTTCATAATCATTACTTTTTCAATTTATAATTGGAATGGTGTGGTTGCTAAATGGATAGAAGATACAATTTGGTATATTCCTCACATTACAAAAATTTACCTTTTGAGCGCTGTATTTGCGTCATTCCTTTACAGAGGAATTTACTTTCCAATAAAAAATAAAATTGAGCTAAATTACCTTTTTCCTTTTAATTGGGTATTCATTGGAGTTTTGGGTATTGTGCTTGATCTTGTTAAGGCTCCTGGATATGTTTTAGGTGCAATTCTTGCAACTTTTTTCAGAAGCAGAACTTACAACAGATCTATTTAGTCGAGTTAAGGTAACCATGAGACAGAAAAAAATTATTTTAGTAAGCGGAAGTGGGGATACTGTTGCTTGGTTCAGAGTAGAATTCTTAAAAAAATTTATCGATGAATCTTATAAAGTTTATGTGCTGGCTCCAGGTATTCGAGAGGATTTAAAATTAGAATTATTAGACTTAGGAATAGAATTTATTTACATCAAGCTTCACAGAAAAGGCTTTAATATAATAAATTTATTGCAATCAATTAGGCAAATTTCTAGTATTTTTAAATTGTTAAAACCAGATTTAATTTTTTCATATACACATAAAGCTATTCTAGCTGCATCAATAGCTTCATTGATTTCAGGCCACAGAAATATGTTCTCAATGATTACTGGGACAGGCCATATCTTTGATAATGAAACTTTAAAAGAAAACTTAATCAAAATGATCGGCTCTTATTCTTTAAAAATAGCACTTAGCCTTAATAAACTAGTTTTTTTTCAAAACCCTGATGACAAAATTTTGTTTGAGTCTCATGGCATTGTAATAAATCAAAAATCTAGAATAGTAAATGGCTCAGGGGTAAATTTAGAAAAATTTAGAGTAACCAAGCTTCCATCTGAGCCTATTTTTTTATGTATGGCTAGACTAATCAAGTCGAAAGGAATTCTAGAGTATGCTAAAGCAGCGCAAATTGTTAGAGATGTAAACCCTCATGCCAGGTTTTTGTTATACGGATATCCCGATGAACACATAGACTCAATTGATGAAAATGAAATTATTAATGAGTGGAAAGACAAGTACGGCATTGAATACAAAGGATATTCCTCTAATCCTGCAGAGACTATTAATGAAAGTAGTATTTTTGTTCTACTGTCATACAAAGAAGGGACTCCAAGAGTTGTTCTTGAGGCAATGGCAATGGGTAGACCAATTATAACCACAGATACTCCGGGATGCAGAGAAACGGTGATCAATGAATCAAATGGTTTTTTAGTGCCTAAGGGTGACTATTTAATTGCAGCCTCTTCCATGAAATCTTTGCTTGATGAAAAATTAAGAGAAAAAATGGGTGAGCAGTCCAGGCAATATTGTGAATCCAGGTTTAATGTCCATCAAGTAAATGACTCATTATTTAAAGAAATGGGAGTAAATTAATCAATTATGATTCGCATTGCTCAGTTAGATTTAGATGATCCATATTGCGAAAAAGCAATTATTAATCTAATTAGTTTGGCATTTAGATCTGAGAAAGTTAAAAAAGGATATCTTAAGAAATATATTCATACAGAATCTACTAGTCAACCCTCTATTTTTTTAGGCGCTTTTGAGGGAGAGCAAATGATCGGATGCAATGCATTTATTGCGAATGATTTTTTCTTTAATAACACTTCAGCGCTTTGCTTTCAAAGTTGCTGGTCAGCCACTGATCCTCAGTACCGAGGACAAGGTGTATTTTTTAAAATCCAAGAGACGGCAAAGGTTATTCTTAAAGAAAAAGGTGCATCATTAATTTTTGGGTTACCTAATCACATGTCTAAATCTATTTTCACCAAGAGATTGCATTTCTCAGAAGAAGATGCACTTTCAGTGAGAATACCCAATATAAAATTTCTTAGAAATATTTGGATTAATAAATTTTCGCAGCAAAATCATATTTTACATGACGCTCTAATTTCAAATGAACCTCAAATAATTGAATTAAAAAAAAATCTTAACCCTACACTGATTCAAATAAAGATAAATTATTCGCTCATATGGGGAAAAATATCAACTAGAAGAAAATATGGATATGATTGGAGGATATTCTCTATTGGCGGTTTAAGCATTCACTCTCAAAGAGATTTTCAATTGTTAATTAATGAAGTCTTCAGGCAAAAATGTCACTTTATAGAGATAGCTAGCTGTAAATTGAACACCAATAATCATCTTTTTAGATTTTGGAAGAACATTCATCACAGCCAGTTTATTTTCTTTTTTTTAAATGCTGAAAAAGGTAGCTTTAAAAACTTTAACTTAATGGGAGGGGTAAGTGACACTTTTTAAATTACAAGCATCATGAAAACTTATCAACCATTAAAGATATGTATTATTTTAGATTCTAATCTAGTTAATACTGCATCTTTTGAGCTCATCAATTGGTTTCAGAAAAATTCAAATCTTTCAGTGAAGTATATTTTATTGCCAATGAAAAAAAATATTGAATCTTCTCCTCAATCTCTCTTCTCACATTTGTACTCAAAAATTACTAGAGCAATATGGAGTGTTATAAAATCAATTGAGAGCCTTCATTACGAAAAAGCTCATTCTGATAATTTACAGCATCTAATTGAATTGACTAATGAGAATTGCTTATTAAACATGAATCAATATTCTGATTTTCATGTGATTGTTGAGTCATTGAATACTCCTAACATTGATTTAAATAATATAGATTTAATGGTGGCATTAAATTTGAACCCATACTGCAACGTTTTAAAAAAATTTTCCAGATTAGGATTAATATCATTCTCTAATTTCGACGCTCAAAAAAAACCCTGTAACCCCATGGGGTTTGATGAAGTTCTTTTTCAGCAAGGAAAAACAGGTTTTTCAATATTAAGATACTTAGATGGAGAGGATGGAGCCGAAGTTTTATTTAAGGGTGCCTTCCCAACCCATAATTATTTTCTTGCCAATCATTTCAATATTTTACGAAGAAGGAATTATTATATTAAGAAATATATTACTTCTATTTTGGATGTAAATTACTTAGAAAATAATCTGGCTGAAAGAATTTATAGTTTGCCCATTTCTATAGCCACACCAGGATTGCTAATGCAAAGTATCTATATTTATAAGCTAATTGGAAAACGAATTACTAGCTTAAAAAATAAAATACTAGGTAAAGAGATAGTCTGGAGAGTAGGTTTTTTTCACTCAGATTGGACTACCTTTAAAATGAGTGATGCAAACATTATAGAAAATCCTGAGCATTGCTATTTAGCCGACCCGTTTGTTATGACAGAGAATAATAAAAACTATTGTTTAGCTGAGGAATTTGATCTGAAAAGCTCTAAAGGAGCTATCGTGGCATATGAGTTAAACAGCCAAACTGCAAAACGAATAGGTTATGCAATAAATGAATCATTTCATATGTCCTTCCCATATCTATTTAGATACCAAAAAAAAATTTTTATGATTCCTGAAACAAGCGAAAATAATGATATTCGCATTTATGAATCTTTGGAATTTCCAATAAAATGGAAACTAAATCATATTTTAATGAAAGATATTTTTGCTGTTGATTCAATGATATTTGAGCATAATAATAAATGGTGGCTTTTTACTAATATTAATCCGGATGGTGGTCCAGAGGCATGTTCTGAATTATATATTTTTAACACTAATGATCCTCTGTCTGCCCAATGGGATTCCCACATTCTTAATCCTGTCATTGTAAATTCTGATAAAGCACGTAATGCAGGAATCCTCATTAAAGATAATAAGACATATAGAGTGTCCCAAAGGCAAAACTTTGGCATGTATGGAGCAGAGTTTTCAGTCAATGAAATTATTACTCTGAATGATAGCGAGTTCCTGGAGAGGGAAGTTCATAATATTAAGCCAGATTTTTTCTCTCATGCTGCAGCAACCCATCACTGTCATAGTAATGGAGACATAACAGTATTTGATTTTTTAACATAATATCGTACTTAAAAATAGCATATGCTTGTAATCATTAAAATAACTATCGAGATTTAATATGTGCGGCATTCTTGGATATAGCTTGAATTCTTCTTGCGAGATTTTTGATAAAAGCATCCTTGAGTCCGCTATCACAAAAATTCATCACAGAGGTCCAGACAATACTGGATTTTGGTTTAATAATGACCGACACATAGGATTAGCTCACAAGAGATTATCAATTATAGATATATCTCATGATGGCAATCAACCCATGCTGAATCCTCATAGCAATATGGTTATAAGTTTTAATGGAGAAATTTATAATTATCAAGAGATTAAAAGGGAGCTAATAGCCCTTGGATATTCTTTTAATTCTTCTTCTGATACTGAGGTTCTTCTTTGCGGTTACGAGGCTTGGGGCAGCGATATGTTCAGATTTTTAGAGGGCATGTTTGCATTTGCAATATATGATCTAAAAAAGAATAAACTTCTGTTAGTGCGAGATGGAGCAGGAGAGAAGCCTTTGTTCTATTCTTTAGTAAATAAGTCACTATTCTTTGCCTCTGAAATTAAGGCGCTCTTGGACTTTAATATGATAGAAAGGGATATAGATATTGACGCCTTAAATCATTTATTTTCTAGGGGTTATTCTTCTAATACGCAATCAATTTTTTCCAATATTTTAAAGCTTGATGCTGGAAATTATCTTGAATTTGATATTGAGACTAGAAAAACTAAAATATCTAAGTTCTGGTCCTTAGAGCAGAAAATAAAGGAATCATCTCCTTCTAAAATCTCCAATAACCTTAATTCAAAATACTTAATTAATAAATTAGAAAATTTACTAGAGAGTTCAATTGATAAGCAGCTAAATGCAGATGTTCCGGTAGGAATGCTTTTAAGTGGAGGTGTTGATTCTAGTTTATTAGTTGCTTTAGCAGCAAGAAATAGAAATCAGCTAGATACCTTCACTGTTAAGTTTGCTGATCATGCTGCATATGATGAATCCGCTCATGCTAAGCAAATAGCAGAGAAATTTGGATGTACGCATCATGAGATTGAAGCATCATCTTTTCATCCAAGTATTTTTGACGAATTATCAGAGTTTTATGATGACCCCATTTTTGATACATCTATGATCCCAACATTTTTATTAGCTAAATCTGTTTCCAAGCATTGCAAAGTTGCCATTGGAGGAGATGGAGGTGATGAACTCTTTGGAGGCTATCCTCACTACAATAAACTCTTAAGCATTCAACAGAAAACTAAGTATGTACCGCTTTTCCTTCGCAAGAATATTGCAGCAATCCTTAGTTCATTTATTCCTATAGGCTATAAAGGCAAACAAACCTTAAGTTTTTATGGAGCAGATCTTTTAAATCATTACCCTAATATTGCTGAGTTTTATAACTTCGATGAAAGAAAGAGTATTTTTAATAATCAAAATATTATTATTAAAAAAATAGGTTTATCTCCATGCGCTCAGAACTTAAAGCAATCAAATATTATAGAAAGAGGAACTTTTTTTGATTTTCAGAATTATCTTAGAGAAGATCTATTGGTTAAAATTGATCGAGCAAGTATGGCAAATTCTTTAGAAATTCGATCTCCATTTCTTGATAAAAGCTTGATTGAATTTGCATTTACAGAGATTCCCAGCTCTTTAAAAGTATCTAAGGGACAAAGAAAAATACTCTTAAAACAACTTGCCAAGAAGGTGCTTCCCACTAATTTTGATCTTAAACGCAAGCAAGGTTTTTCATTGCCGCTCAGAGTCCTTTTTCAAGAACCACTTTGGAAAGAATATTTCCATCAGAAGGTGAGTGATGCAGATCCATACATATTCAATAAGAATAGAATTTTTAAATTAATAAATTCTTTGGGCGCAACTCGAAACAATGAAGAGAGAGTTGCTGGATTAATATTTTTTATGTGTTGGGTGGAAAGATTCAAACCAGATTTTTAGATTAGGCTTAACATTCAAGTAACATTAGAAATTTATTTGTAATAATAGGCAATGAAAATTTTTGTGCTACCAAGGATGAAGAAAATTTTCCAAAAGTGCCTAGTCTTTCTCTTTCTAAAATAAATTTTTCCATTACATTTTTTAAATCATCAGTATCGTTAATTTTTGTATAAAATCCATTCTTTCCTTCAATAACACAGTCTCTAGCACCTCTTGTATCAGAAACAATGAGAGGCATTCCGGTTGAAGCTGCTTCTAAGGCAACTTTAGGCAAACCCTCGCCATAAGACGGCAATACAAATACTGACGACTCATAAAAGCAATCTTTCATTTTGTTATGCTCTACGAATCCTCTAAAAAAAATTGAATCATTTGTTTGTATCATTTTCAGCTCATTTTTAGAAATTGAATTAGGATTTGCTGAATCATATAAACCAGCTATATGAAACTGGGCATCATAATATTTGTCTGAAAGATATTCACTTGCCTTTATAAACTCCATAATTCCTTTGGAGTAAATGAGCTTTGAAGCAAATAGAAAGATGATTTCAGATCTTTCCTCTCTCTTATGATAGGCAAAATAATCTGTATCAATGCCGTTACCTTGAATAATTTGAGCATAACCATTTTGAATTAAATTATTATCTTTAAATATTTGTAAATCGTCATTATTTTGAAAAATAAATTGATAGTTTTTTTTAAATCTAAGTGCCGTAAAAATTATTTTTTGTAAAAATCTTAATATTACGTACTTTAGTTTTTTATCAAAGAAAAATGGTTCTAGGCCTGTTATCAAAAAAAATGATTTTCTTAAACTCAAGGTATTATTTATTAAAGCGCCCAATACACTCATCTCCAATGTCACATAAAAAATATAATCTAATTTTAATATTTTAATTTGTTTTCTTAGCAGAAATAGATATCTTAAATATCCTAAAATATTCAACGATCCCTTTCTGCCCTCGAGGTGACAAAGCACAATACCTGAATTAGTTATTTTTTGAATTTGTGATTTTGAGGCATTGTGAGTATTTGTTATTAAGTGAACTTCATGGGTTGTTGCAAGATTAGCTGCAAGATCTAATCTATGAGAAAGAAAGAAATCTATGCTAATCACTACAAAGCATATTTTTTTATTTTGAAAAGATTCTGAGTTATTTGCTTTCATCAAGACACTTAAGAAAATTTTTTTTATATGGATCTCCACAAGCCTTGATTGAAAAATCTTTTGATCGCTCAATAAGAGCCTTTTTTTTAAAAGCAGGTCTTCTAATCTCATTCTTAATCATTTCTATCATGCGGTCATCATCTCCTGGCGCCATTAGTCGGCCAAATTTACCATCCTCTAGAATCTCAGATGGGCCTGATGGGCAGTTTCTAGAAATCACTGAAGTTCCAGTTGCTAAGGCATGAACAATCATGTTGTTTAAACCTTCATAGATAGAATTTACTATCATCAAATCTGAGTGCCCTATAAAAGCATGGAAGTTATGTTGCAAGGGGATGATTTTGATATAATTTTCTAGATTATTTGTACTAATCTTATGGCATAACTCACAAAGGCTCAACTTTAAATTATTTTAACAAAATTTGTATTTTAAATGATGGTGCTCTAGATGGTTTTGATTCATTATCTGAACTATCAAAAGATAATAAATTTTTCCTTGAAATGCTAAGATGAGTAAAGTTAATCTAAATTTTAATTTGTTTAATATATTAATAAAATATGAATATTTCTGATGCAATTTCCCAGAGAAGGTCAATTAGAGAATTTCTTAAAACTCCAGTTTCTAATTCCTTGATCAGGCAATTGCTTGAGAAGGCTTCTCGAAGCCCATCAGGTGGAAATCTTCAGCCATGGAAGATATTTATAGTAAACAACAAAACCATGAAAGACTTTCTTGCTTTTCAAGAAGCCTGGAATGATCCAGAGGCTCCAGCATATGATATCTATCCACCAAGTCTAAAAGAACCTTATCGAACATATAGGTATGAGCTAGGCGAACAAATGTATTCATTGCTCGGAATCCCTCGAGACGATAAATCAGGAAGGTTGACTCAAGTTCTTAAAAACTTTAATTTCTTTGGTGCTCCTGTGGGAATGTTTTGCTTGATTGATAAGTCTATGGGTCCCCCTCAATGGTCAGATCTAGGAATGTTCTTGCAAACATTTATGTTGCTGGCAAAAGAGGCTGGTCTTGATACTTGTGCTCAAGAGGCATGGTCATGGAAGCAGGATAGTGTTAAAAGTTTTTTACAAGCAGATGAAGACCTCATGCTATTTTGTGGAATGGCTATAGGCTACGCAGATACAGATGCAAGAATCAATCAGCTAAAATCAACAAGAAGTCCATTGGATGACTGGGCAATATTCTTCTAAAATCTATTTAAATTTGTATCTTTTGGTTTATTTATGAGCTCACAAGATTTTCACTTATTTTGCATGAAGGAGGCCATCAAACAAGCTATCCTTGGACAAAATATAGCTGAAGTACCTATTGGTGCAGTTGTAACCAAGAACTCTAAAATTATAGGAACTGGTTTTAATACAAATATCTCAACGCATTCAGTTGTCGCACATGCTGAAATTAATGCAATTAATGCAGCTAGTAAGTTTATAAAAAATTATAGGCTAATAGATTGCAATATATACGTAACTGTTGAACCATGTCATATGTGCGCTAAAGCTATTGTAGATGCAAGAATAAGTAAGCTATATTTCTCAACCCCAGAACCTAAATCCGGTGCGATCATATCAGTTGATAATTTTTTGAACCATAATTTTTTGAATCATCGAGTCAGCTATGAACACGGAATGCTTCAAGAGGAGTGCAGTCAACTAATGAAGAATTTTTTTTCTTCTAAGCGCCCTTAATGTTATTTAATTATGATGCATTGAAGACCAGTACCACCCTCAAATACTTCATAAGATTCAAAATTAAACTTTCTCACCATTCTTTTTAATTGCTTGGGTGTTAGCATTCTTTTGTAATGATCTGTATTCTTGTCATGAGTGTCTAGCATAGAGACTTCAAAGTGCTGGCTTTTTGTTAAATTAAACATCCCATAATAAAAACTGATTGGGCTTATTCGTCTCAGTAAAAATTGCATTATGGAAAAATTTCTAAAAAACCAATGAATTGGAAAAAAAATTTTTGTGAGTGATTCGGTGATTTTTAATTGCTGGGAGGTGGAAAATTTTTTTATTACCATCCAGTAAATCAAGTAAAGAGAGAGATATTGCCCAAGATGTTTTCGATAGTGATCAAAAGAAATCATCCCATTGGTTTTAGTTACACGTTTTAGCTCTTTTAAGCTTAAAATAGAGTCTTTTGTGTGCTGCATCACCCCAAGGCAAAGAGTTATATCAAAAAAATTATCTTGGAAAGGTATCTTTTCTATATCTGCTTGAAAGATAGTCAGATCTTGACTCTTAGAGTTATTAGTAAAGTTTGCTTCAACAGCTTCGCTTATATCAAATGAATAAACTATAGCCCCATATTTTATAAGCACCTCTGTAAATCGACCAGCGCCTGATCCTGCTTCTAAAATCTTAAGCCCTTTAATGCTGCTGAGAGGTTTTCCTATTGCTGTTTGTACTCTCTCTTCAGATATTGTTGTATTATTTTTTGAATCTAACTGTACTTTGCTGTAAGTATTCCATTGGAGCCCAAATGCAGATGCAAAGTTATCTGTTGATGTAAACCTAGGTATATTATTTATAATTTCGTATCTTTCCTTGCTCGCTGATAAAAGACATCCTTCCTCTAGAAATAGTTGATGACCAGTTATAGGTGAAACAAAGTTGTTATAGTCCATGAAGTTTCAGCTTTTACCGCTATACCTGCATCCAGAATTGCAAGTTTCCATAATCTCTATTTCGGAGAGCTGGGGCAGCTTTTTACTTAGTTTATTCCATAACCAGATAGCTATATTCTCACTAGTAGGATTTTCCAAACCTTTAATTTCATTTAAATATGAATGATCAAGTTCTTTGATATAAGGTGCGCATATTTGCTTCAGTTCTGAAAAATCCATCACCCATCCCATTTCATTTAATGAGCCCTCTAAAGATACCTTAACTTTAAAGCTGTGCCCATGAAGATTAAAGCATTTGTGATCTTCAGGCACTAAAGGAAGTTGATGGGCTGCCTCAAAGGAAAACTCTTTAAAAATTTTCATTTTAATGTAATCCATATAGGGCAATGATCTGATGGTTTTTCCATTGCTCTGGCTTCGTAGTCTATTCCAGTATCTAGCAAAGCGGGCAAAATGTTCTTTGAAATCATAATATGGTCTATCCTAAGTCCTCTTTTAGGCTTATCGTCAAACATCCTTGAGCGATAATCAAACCAAGAATAGATTGAATCCTCTGATGGATTTTGTTCTCTCCAGGAGTCTATAAAACCAAGGTTTTTGATGCTATTCCACATCTCAATTTCTTCTGGTAAAAAAGCAGTTTTTCCCTCTTTGAGCCATCTTTTTGCATTAACTTCACCTATACCAATATCTAATGGAGAGGGTGCAACATTAAAATCACCCATCACAATTACATTATCTGCAGTCTTCTGAGTTTTTTTAATATGTTTTTTAAGATCAGCGTAATATTTTATTTTTTTTGGAAACTTTGTTTCATGGGATCTATTCTCACCTTGAGGAAAATAGCCATTCATAACTGTAATACTTTTCTTGCCCCACTGAAATTTTGCCTGAATAAACCTTTTCTGATCTTCTGCGGTATCCTTTATAAAACCTTTTTGAACTTCAATAGGTTTCTTTTTGCTAAGTATGGCCACTCCATAATGACCCTTTTGGCCCCAATACTCTGGATGATAGCCAATCTCTTTAATCTCATCTATTGGGAATTCTGGATCATTAACTTTAGTTTCCTGAATTCCAATAATATCTGGATCAAGATTATCTCTTAGATGAATCAATTGATGTGGTCGAGCCCTAATGCTATTCATATTAAAGGAAACAATTTTCATATTTTATGCTGCCTCTGAAAGTAACAAATTAGTATTTAGGTAAAGGTAGTCTGAAAGAATAAGCATACCTTCATTTAAAAGATAGTCATTTTCAATATCAATATCAAGATCATTATCTTCTTTATCCTTATTAAATTCTTCAAGGCTTTTAAATGTCTCAAATGTCTCTAAATTTTTAGCGGCCCTTCTTTGGTTTTCAGTTGCAAGCGCCCAGAGTTGTCGATCGATTTTCTCAGCTCTTCTCGTATCAAGATTAATTGAAATAGATGTCTTTTCTTGCTGCTCATCATATCTTTTTCTTATACTCAAAATATATTGCAGGTCTGGATTCTCGAGCATCCTCTTCTCATGAGCAACTTTTAATCTATCTAAAGCACTTTTATTAATCTTAAACTTTCTGAATGGAGTGGGGCTAATTTGATCCCAGGGTAGGGAAGAGTCTAATGAGCTTTCACCGCTTTCTTCTATATCCCATGTTGAAGGAAGAGTTATATCTGGTTCTACCCCTCTATTTTGCATGCCTGAGCCAGTCACTCTATAAAATTTTGATTCTGTTAGCTTTAGTTGACCGCTAGTTAGATCATCTAATTGTTGAACGGTGCCCTTACCAAAAGTTTTATGCCCGATAATGAGCCCTCTTTGATAATCCTTAATTGCGCCTGCAAAGATCTCAGATGCAGATGCAGAATATCTATCAACCATTACAGCCATTGGTTTTTTCCATACTTGAGTTGCCCTATCATCTCCCCATAGCCTAATATCTCCATTGCTTTCTTTGACTTGCAGGGTTGGCCCCGAAGATACAAATAAACCAGTCAATTTATTAGCCTCATACAATGAGCCACCGGAGTTACCTCTTAAGTCGACTATTACCGCATCAACATTTGCTAACTTAAATTTATTTAAAATATCTTCTACATCTTTTGAGCTACTTCGAAAATCAGGATCTTTGTCTCGCCATGCATTGAAGTCAATATAAAATGCAGGTAAATCAATAATACCTATTTTGAAATTATCCCCTCCTTGAGCAGCATCAACGATTAGAAATTTGGCAGCCTGCTCCTCTAGTTTCACTTCTTCGCGAGTCAGTAAAACCCACTTTCTATCACTCAGATCTTCAGTCTTAGCAGGAATTATTTCTAGCTCTAGCTGAGTTCCAGCCTCACCTCTAATAAGCTGAACAACCTCGTCAATTCTCCATCCCACCACATCTACAGAGTCCACCTCTACTTTTTTAATCTGCCTAACCTTAACTATTTTGTCATCAGGATTAATTTTTCCAGATTTTTCTGCAGGGCCTCCAGGAACAACACTCACAATAATTGGATAATCATCTTCTGTAGTAAGCAGCGCTCCTATTCCTTCTAAGTTCAAGCTCATAGTCATTTCAAAATCTTCTGCTGATTTAGGAGACATGTATGAGGAGTGCGGATCAAATAATCCAGTTAAATTATTCATTACCATAGAAAAAATATCCTCCTCATTCCTCTGTGAGATCCTTCGCAGTCTATTTTTATAGCGTTTAGAAATGAGCTCTACCGCCTCATCTTCACTTTTGTCAGTGAGCATAGATGTTAATACATCATTTTTTGCTAGCTTTACCCAGATCTCTCTGAGATCTAAGTTTGCCTCACGAAATTCCTGAAGATCATTGTCAATGAGAATATTTTCAACTTCAGTAAAGTGCAAATCTTTTTTTTGAATTACTTTAATTTGATATTTAGTAGCTTCAATCAATCGGTTGAAATATAAGTTAATTAATTCGTAGCTGGCAGCAATTTCAACATCATCAGCCGAAGATTGAAACTTATTTGTAAAATATAAAATCTCATTTTTTGTAAAGTAGATTTTTTGAGAATCTAATTGCTTTATAAGGGCTTTGCCTAATCTTGGATTAATATTTTTCATAGCTTGATCTTGAAAAAAATGCTCTTCGCTAATCTTTGCATTGATCTCATTTGCTAAATTATATTTACCAATACTAGTCTTGATATTTATTTCAGGCTCAGATGAGCAGCAAATACAAATACTCAGGATTATTGCTATGATTTGTATGTTTTTTGACAAAATTATTAACTTAAAATATTTTTTATATGAAAAAATCTAATTGTATAGAATTCTACTTTGACTGCTCTAGTCCTTGGACTTACTTAGCATTCACAGAAATTTTACCACTATCTCAAAGACAAAATGTAGAAATTATT
>Ga0209384_1000787_pt1 | contig 18314 bp, 16 predicted proteins | sample CoawatmetaG05DNA_FD_187511 | JGI IMG/M metagenome (GOLD analysis project Ga0209384, IMG submission 187511) | Marine microbial communities from the West Antarctic Peninsula - Coastal water metaG058-DNA (SPAdes) (version 2) | ecosystem: Environmental > Aquatic > Marine > Coastal ... | reverse complement strand
TTAGTTCCTAATTGGCTGATTTCTACACCAGATGCTAATATAGCTATTGGACATAGTTGTGAGCCATTTAAGGTTGAAATGGTGATTAGAGGGTATCTATCTGGACACGCTGCAAGAGAATACAAGAAAGGACTTAGAATGATCTGCGGAGTAGGTATGCCAGATGGTATGATTGAAAATGACAAGTTTCCTAGTCCAATTATAACTCCTGCTACTAAAGCAGAGTTTGGTGAGCATGACGAGGACATTTCAAAGGAAAATATTATTTCTAAAGGAATTGTTTCAAAATCAGATTACGAAGTACTTGAAGATTACACCCATAAGCTTTTTCAAAGAGGTACTGAAATTGCTAGTAAAAGGGGGCTTATACTAGTCGATACCAAATATGAGTTTGGTAAGACATCATCTGGGAAGATTGTTTTAATTGATGAAATCCATACTCCTGATTCGTCAAGATATTTTTATAAAGAAGGTTATTCTTTAAGGCAAGAAAATCGAGATCCGCAAAAGCAACTTTCTAAAGAATTTGTTAGGCAATGGTTGATAAAAAATAATTTTCAAGGTTTAGAAAACCAAACTGTTCCATATATGTCTGACGAATATATTAGTGAAGTTAGTGAAAGGTATATTGAATTATATGAAAATATTACTGCTGAAAAATTTATTAAAAGTGATACTTCTAATATAATTAGTCGAATTCAATCCAATGTTGATAATTTTCTAAATTCGTATGAGTGATATAGAATCTTTCGTCTCTAATCTGGCTTCTTTCCTTTGGGGAATACCATTATTAATTGTTTTAATCGGTGGTGGTCTTTTTTTATTAATCTATTCTAGATTGATCCAGTTCAAGTTTTTTTTCCATGCAATAGATATCTTAAGAGGTAAGTTTGATGACAAAGATGATATTGGTCAAATTAGTCATTTTAGCGCTCTCTCAACTGCTTTATCTGCTACTGTTGGTATGGGAAATATAGCTGGAGTTGCAGTAGCTATTAGTATTGGCGGACCTGGTTCAATTTTTTGGATGTGGATAAGTGGAATTATTGGAATGTCTACAAAATTTTTTACATCTACTTTATCCATAATGTATAGAGGTAAAGATTCAAATGGTGACCTTCAGGGTGGGCCGATGTACTTTATCACAGAAGGATTAGGGAGTAAGTGGAAGCCTTTAGCAGTAATGTTTAGCTTAAGTGGTTTAATTGGAGTTTTACCTCTTTTTAATGTCAATCAGTTAACCCAGGCAATTAATGATATTTTACTCATACCATCGGGATTTACCGTTAGCTTAAATTCTAATATTTTAATTGGTTTTGTGCTTATAATAGTAACCTCGCTGGTGATTTTAGGTGGATTAAAACGAATAAGTTCTGTTGCTACTAAGCTAGTGCCATTTATGGTCGGTATTTATATGATATGTGTTATCGCTATTTTGATAATTAATTATGATGTTTTACCTATGTATATTAAGATGATCTTTACGGATGCCTTTGTGGCTGAAAATTACAATGGAGAACAAGTTTATGGAGGTGTTTTAGGAGCCTTAATTATTCTAGGCATTAGAAGAGGTGCTTTTTCTAATGAAGCTGGTATAGGAACTGCGCCAATGGCACATGGAGCTGCCAAAACTAATTCTCCAATTAAAGAAGGTTTAGTTGCTATGCTTGGACCTGCTATTGATACCTTGTTAGTTTGTACACTAACAGCTTTGGCTATTTTAGTGACTGGAGTATGGAAAAATGAGGGAGTAAGTGGAGTTACTCTAACTGCATTAGCTTTTGAGCACTCTATGCCTAATATTGGTAAATACTTGCTTTTATTTTGTATTGTAGTTTTTAGTATGTCTTCTTTATTTACGTATTCTTACTATGGAACTAAATGCATGTCCTTTTTATTTGGAGCTAACAACAAGAAATATTATAATTATATTTATATACTTAGTATAATTATCGGAGCAACAACATCTTTAAGTTTAATGATAAACCTTATTGATAGCTTTTTTGCTCTAATGGCCATTCCAACTATGCTGGCAACATTATTATTGTCTCCTAAGGTAATAGTAGCACTAAAAAAATACAATAGGTCAAAAAAATAATAACAGTATTTTGGGTTAGTATTTTACTGCTTATTTGTTGTAATTTCAGCACATGAAAAACTATATCCTCAAATTATTTATTATATCAGTAATTATTTTTTCTTGTAATAATGAAAATGTAATTACTACAATAGAGACTACGGCACCTTTGCCTGTTGTGACTACTAAAATAATGCCCTTAGGTGCTTCTAGAGTTGAAGGGGATCGACCTAATTATGAAAGCTACAGATATGAATTATGGAAATTACTTATCGATGGAAATTGGAATTTTGATTATGTTGGGACACAAAGTGATAATTCAGAATATCCTACTTATTCAGGCTTAAATTTTGATGCGGACCATGAAGGTAGAGGTGGATGGACTGCAGAACTGATTTTATCTCAAATTGAAAATTGGCTTAACGAATTAGAAGATATGCCAGATATTGTTTTATTTAGTTCTCCTGGAGGAAATGATGCTTTAGGAGGTGGTGACTATGGGACTATCTTATCTAATGTTAACTCAATAATTGATATAATTCAACAGGCTAATCCAAACGTAACTATTATAATAGAAAAATTAGCCCCCGCAAATTCAATTATCATGGTTCCACCCCTTACAGATTATTTTGATAGTTGGGGTGAAGACGTAGTTACTCTAGCGCAGCAACAATCTACCTCATCTTCACAAGTGATAACCGTTGATATGTATACTGGTTTTAATGATAGCTATTTAGCGGATGTCCTGCACTATAATCAGAGTGGAGCTGAATTTATTGCTAATCGATACTATGACGTGTTAATTGATATTTTAAATTAGTTATTTAAAATAACTAAAATCTTCATTATTCTCAATATTTAAAAGTGTATTATAAATTAATTTAATAACACTTTCAACATCGTTTCTGTGAACCATTTCTACAGTTGTGTGCATATATCTTAACGGTAATGAAATTAGTGCTGAAGCAACACCTCCATTGCTGTATGCAAAAGCATCTGTATCTGTCCCTGTTGCTCTAGAAAGTGCAGCACGTTGAAATGGTATTTTGTTCTTTTCAGCAGTGCTTATAATTAAATCTCTTAATTTTTGTTGAACTGCAGGTGCATAAGCAATAACAGGACCTTTATCCAGTTCGCAAAATCCTTCTTTTTTCTTGTTAATCATTGGAGTTGTAGTATCATGAGTTACATCTGTAACTATTGCTACGTTTGGTTTTATTGTTTCAGCAATCATTTGAGCACCTCTTAATCCAATTTCTTCCTGCACTGAGTTAGTTATATACAAGCCAAAAGGAAGTTCTTTTTTATTTTCTTTTAATAGCCTAGCTACCTCTGCAATCATGAATCCACCCATTCTATTATCTAATGCTCTACAAACAAAATTATCTTTATTTAGAATATGAAATTCATCTGGGTATGTGATAACACAACCAACATGAACATTTAATTTTTCAACTTCTTCTTTTGTTTTACAACCTACATCAATAAATATATTATCAATTTTTGGAGTTTCTTCTTTTGATGACATTCTAGTATGAATAGCTGGCCAACCAAAGACTCCTTTTACTATACCTTTTTTTGTGTGAATATTTACAATTTTACTTGGAGCAATTTGATGATCACTACCACCATTTCTAATGACATATATTAATCCGTTATCAGAAATATAATTTACATACCATGATATTTCATCTGCATGTCCTTCAATAACTACTTTATATTTTGCGTCAGGATTTATAACAGCAACTGCTGTTCCGTATGTATCAGTAATAAACTCATCTACATAAGGTTTAAGATAATCCATCCATATCTTTTGTCCTTCCCATTCATATCCAGTAGGAGAGGGGTTATTTAAGTAGTTTTCTAAAAATTTTAAAGATTTCTTATTTAATATATTATCCTTAGCCATTCAATTGTTTTTTAAGTGTTAATTGTAACAAAAGTAAAAATAATATGAATTATTTTAATTGTAGCTATTTTAATGATTAATTAACTTCCCAATATTTATTTATAGTTATTTTTGTAATAAATTTATAAATGAAGTTTTATTTATTCTTACTAATAATTTTTTATAGTTTATTTTCTTTTTCTCAAGAAAATAATGAAGGAGACACCTTTATAATTATAAAGGGGGATTCAATAATGAAAAACTCAATTGAGTTAAATGAAATCACTTTACTTCCAAGAATTAAGTTCACCGATAGAGATAAGTTAAGACAATATTTAATATTAAAAAGAAAGACTCTAAAGGTATATCCTTATGCCAAGTTAGCGTCGGTAAGACTAGAAACTTTATACGAAAGAGTAAATGATATAAAAAGAAAAAGAAATCGCAAGAAGTACATTAAAAGAACTCAAAAGTATGTTGAAGGAAAGTTTACAGATGAACTAAAGAAATTAACTCAAACTGAAGGTCAAATTTTAATAAAACTAATAAACAGACACACTGGATTTACTGTATATGAGGTTATAAAAGATTTAAAAAATGGATTTAATGCTTTTTTGTTTAATACGACGGCAAAAATCTTTAATATGTCTTTAAAAGAAACCTATTTACCAACTGAAGTAATCGAAGATTATTATATAGAAGATATACTACAAAAAGCTTTTCAGTCTGGATTATTAGAGCCACTAGCTCCTAAAAATGATATTCCAGATTTATTTTATTTAAAAAAATTATGGTCTACTAAATCAAGTATGCCAAAACAATAGCTAGAGTAATAAGAGAAATTTTAGCTAAATTAAATTTATGCCCTTCGCTACTTTCAAATAAAATTGTAGTAGACACATGTAATAATACTCCAACTACAAAGGAGTCAATGAGAGTTGAGTATTGTAATAGCTGAGTACTGTTATTTGAAATAAATGTTCCAAATGGGGTCATTGCGCTGAAAAATAATATAAAAAATAAAATTTTGTATTTATTGATTTCACTATTTAAAAGTGATGTGGTGATAATAAATGCAATTGGAATTTTATGAATAAATATGCCGTATAAAATATTTTGATCTAAGTGAATTGAAAAACCTTCAACAAATGCATGAAGAGATAAACTTATAAGCAAAACCCAAGGCAGTTTATTGTTGTTGATATGTATGTGGCCATGTTCAGCACCCTTAGAGAAAAATTCTAGTATAACTTGAAAAAGAATTCCAATCATAATCATTAAACCAATTAATCTTTCATCATAATTTATTTCAGTGATAGGGTTAAGCAGTTTAACAGTATAAACGCTCGGCAGAAGATCAAAAACGGTAATTGATAAAAGAAATGCACCACTAAATGCTAGCGTGAGCTGAGAGTTTATTTGTATAGCTCTTTTAGATAAAAAGATAACGATTAGTGCTCCTACAATTACAGCTAAAAATGGGTATAAATACATATTTAATTATTTAAAAATAAAAATTAATCGTTTAGATTTATTAATATCAAATTCATTTAATTTATAATCTCCAAATATATGAAGTATTTCGAGTTTAGACTGCTTAAACATATCTTTGAAATCACTTATAGTTAATGCCCTTACTTTTTCTTTAAAAGTATATTGCTTGAAATTATGTTTAAAATTTATTTCTTTAACTAAAAAACCATCACTAAAACACCTTTTTAAGTTGAATTTTATTCCTTCAATTTCTTCAGTATTTTGGTGAATCAAATTATTTTTAACATTATTGATATTTAAAAAATCAATAACACCAATCCCGTTTTTATTTAAACTCAATTTTAAGCTACTCAAAGTTTTTAAATTATCATTAAAGTCTTCAAAGTATCCAAAACTTGTAAATAGGTTAACGATTAAATCAAATTTATTAGACATGGGGTTTCTCATATCATGAATATCAAAATTTAAACTATCATTTTCATATTTTTTTGCCTTAAAGATATTTTCTTTTGATATATCAACTCCAGTGACATTATATCCCATTTTATTAAAATTCACAGAGTGCCTTCCTTGACCGCATGCTAAGTCTAAAATTTTGGAATCAATTGGTAAATCAAGAAACTTCATTAATTCTGTTGAAAATATTTCAGCCTCTTTATAATCCCTGTTTTTGTATAGAATATGATAAAATGGTGTGTCAAACCAAGAGTCCTGTAAAGTATTATTGTTTTTAGGCATAAAATATATTCAGTGATCGTCAAAAATAAAGTATTTTTGATACTGATATTTATATTTTATGGAAAATAATTTTCAAATGGTTGCAAAAACCTTGTTTGGTTTTGAGGACCTTCTTGCAAATGAGCTTACTCAACTTGGTGCTCAGAAAGTAAAAAAAGGGGTAAGGAATGTCACTTTTTATGGTGACAAAGGGTTTATGTATAAGTGTAATTTAGCACTAAGAACAGCTATTAAAATACTTAAACCAATTGCATCTTTTAAAGTAGTTAATGAAGCTGATTTATACGATAAGATTTATAATATAAAATGGGAAGATTACGTTGACTATAAAGGAACTATAGCAATTAACTCTACAGTTCATTCAACTGTTTTTACCCATTCTCAATATATTTCCTTAAAAGCAAAAGATGCTATTGTTGATAGATTTAGAGCTGTTAAAGGAGAACGCCCTTCAATAGATTTAAAATTTCCAGATTTAAAAATTAATATACATATAGATAAATTGTTTTGTAATGTTTCGCTTGATTCATCTGGTGAGTCTTTACATAAACGTGGTTATAAGACTGCGACTAATATCGCACCTATTAATGAAGTTTTGGCAGCTGGGCTTATTATGCTAAGCGGCTGGGATGGTCAATCTGATTTACTAGACCCTATGTGTGGTAGTGGAACGATTTTAATTGAAGCAGCTATGATAGCTTGTAATATCCCGCCTAATCTAATGAGGAATGAATTTGCATTTGAAAAATGGATGGATTGGGATGTTGAACTTTTTGAGACAATTGAAACTTCATTATTAGCTAAAACAAGAGACTTTCATCATAATATTTATGGTATTGACAAAGCTCCAAGTGCAGTATCAAAGGCAACAGAGAATGTTAAAAATGCAAGTTTAGAATCTTTTATTTCTATTAGACACGATGATTATTTTAAGACTTCAAAACCTAATAATGATTTCTTACATATAATTTTTAATCCACCCTATGGTGAGCGTTTAGAAATAAATATGGAAGAACTGTATGGCAATATTGGAAATACTTTAAAAAGAAACTATGCAAATAGTACAGCATGGTTTATAACATCTAATATGGAAGCACTGAAATATGTAGGATTAAGACCTTCTAGAAAAATAAAACTATTTAATGCTAAGTTAGAATCAACTTTTCTTAAATATGAAGTTTATGATGGAAGTAAAAAAGCAAAAAAAAACTTATAGCTATTACTTTTTTATAATTGGAATTAGGTAAGATATTTTATATCCAAAACCAACTCCAAACGAACTGCCATCAAAAGTTTTATTAAAGCCAGGTACATGTAAGTTTTGAATATTATTTTTTGAATCAGAATTAATCATTTTTTTTACTTCTAAATTAAACCCTAAAAATAAATTATTTAATATTTCAGCTTTTATACCAATTATTAATTCTAACCATAAAGAGGAAAGATTTGTATTACTAATTGGAATATTTATAATGCTTTCCCCCCAAGTTTGACTGTTTGTGTCATATATAGTATAGTTGTTAATAGTTTGATCAAACATACTGTAGCCTACTCTTATACCTGAAAAAATCATGTTTTGCATATCTAACCAATTAGTATGCATATTGTAGTCAACACCAGTTTTTATATAAGTTCCTTTAGATGTAAAGTTTAAATAGTTTTCATCAATAGTTTTTTCACTTAATCCAATTTCAGAAGCTATATAAATTTTGTTGCTTAATCTATAGTCAGCATTAATCTCAAGTCCATCACTGTATAATTTAAATAAATCAAATCCAACTCTAAGTCCATATTTTTGTTCATACTTAATAGAATCATTCTCTACATTACTTTCTTGAGAAAAAGTACAAACAGGTATTATGAAAATAAATAATATTTTAGTGAAATATTTCAACATGGGCTTGAGTTTCGTTATCTATTGTTGAGTTAACAAGTTCAGATCCATTTATCCAGGATTCAATAGGTGGCCCAAAGACAGCAGGGTCATAAGTTAAAATTGATAAATCGATATAATTATTTATAAATCCACAAGCTCTCGAAACAAAAACTTCTACAGAGCTGTAATCTAGGTATATATGGTTTTCTTCCCCCTGAATTACTTCATCTATAAGAGAATAGTTTTTATAAAACTTAAATTCAGAAATATCAATATCATTTCTTAACGGAATACCGATAGAGTCTGTTGTTATACCATTAATTGATTCTATTAGTATCCATTGATTGTCTTTCACTGCATATACTGCTAAAGATTCCACAGCTTTGCTTTCTGTAGTATTATTAGCATCTTTAAAAGTAATTATTAATTGTGGGGTAGTGGCAGTAGATTCAGCACAGATATCATCTTTTTCACAGCTAGTAATAAAACTAAATATAAATATCAAATAAATATAATGATGAAACTTCATAATTATTTTTTCTTTAAAAGTACAACATTTTCAACATGGTGTGTTTGTGGAAACATATCTACAGCTTGAGAATTAATTATTTTATAATCATCTTTAAGTAATTCAAGATCTCTAGCTTGTGTAGCGCTATTGCAACTAACATATATGATTTTAGATGGTGAAATATTTTTTATTTGTTCAATTACTTTTTTATGCATTCCATCTCTAGGAGGATCAGTGATAATTACATTTGGATGACCATTTTCTTTAATAAAATCATTATTAAAAACCGTCTTCATATCCCCAACATAGAAATCAACATTTTTTATGTTGTTATTAGTAGCGTTTTCTTTTGCTGCTACTATTGCATCAGGAACTGCCTCAATACCTACAACTCTTTTAGCATTTTTAGCTACAAACAAAGCGATTGTACCTGTACCAGTGTAGAGATCATAAACAATATCAGTACTATCTAAGTCACTTACATCTCTCACGATTTTATATAATTCATATGCCTGATCTGAATTTGTCTGATAAAAAGATTTCGCATTGATTTTAAATTTAAGCCCCTCCATTTGTTCGGTAATGAAACTATCTCCATAATAGGTTTTCACCTCTTGGTCATATATAGTGTCATTGGCTTTATTATTAATCACATACAATAAAGAATTAGTAGTTGGGAATTTTTTTATTATGTAGTTTAATAATAGTTTTCTATTATCCTTGTTATCCGAATAAAACTGAACTAAAATCATAACCTCTCCGGTACTAGTAGTTCTAATCATTAGAGTCCTAAGTTCTCCACTTTGATTAGAGTGATTAAAAAACGGAATATTGTTTTCTACTGAAAACTCTTTAATTGAATTTCTAATTATATTAGTAAAGTCTTCTTGAAGCCAACATTTATTAATGTCTACTACTTTATTCCACATTCCAGGGATATGAAATCCAAGAGCATTTTTTTCTTCAATTATTTTTTTCGATTGAATTTCCTCAATACTTAACCATCTAGAGTCACTAAATGAATACTCCATTTTATTTCTGTAGAAATAATCGTTTTTTGCGGCTTTAATTGGAGTTATCTTAGGAAGTTCTAAATTTCCGATTCTAACTAAGTTATTTTCTACTTCATTTTCTTTGAACTTTAACTGTTCTTCGTAATTAATATGTTGCCATTTACAACCTCCGCAAACTCCAAAATGCTCACATTTTGGGGTTGTTCTTATTTCAGAATATTTATGAAATTCAGTAATTTTACCTTGATAATATGATTTTCTTTGCTTAGTGGTAAGTATGTTTACTATATCACCAGGAGCTCCTCCATCAATTATTATAGTTTTTCCATCATCAGCAACTCCGATAGATTTACCTTTTGAACCTACGCGTTCAATAGTAATATTATTGAACTCTTTATTTTTTTTTCTTCTCATTAATAGAAATTGTTGACATTTAATTGCCTAAGGTTATAATTCTGTACTAAATATTTTTAAATTTGTGTAAAATTAACAAAACTAAACGATTTGTATGCATCAAAGTTTGTCAGATAAAGCAATTGAAATAGAAAATGAGTTTGGAGCTCATAATTATCATCCTTTACCAGTGGTTTTAAACAAAGGTGAAGGTGTTTATGTTTGGGATGTAGAAGGAAAGAAATATTATGATTTTTTATCTGCATATTCAGCCGTTAATCAAGGCCATTGTCACCCGAAAATTATTAAAGCCTTAATTGATCAATCTACAAAATTAACTCTAACCTCTAGAGCATTTCACAATGATGTACTTGGTGAATACGAGAAATTCATAACATCTTTTTTCGGATATGATAAAGTTCTTCCAATGAACACAGGAGTAGAGGGAGGAGAAACAGCAGTTAAATTAGCAAGAAAGTGGGGTTATGATGTAAAAAAAATCCCTAGTAACTCTGCAAAAATTATTTTTGTAGAAGGTAATTTCTGGGGTAGAACTTTAGGAGCTATATCATCTTCTACAGATCCATCAAGCACGAACGGGTTTGGTCCCTTTATGCCTGGATTTGAGTTGATTCCTTATAATGATATTGATGCTTTAAAAATAGCTTTATCGGATCCTAATGTTGCAGGTTTTATGGTAGAACCTATACAAGGAGAAGCTGGAGTTGTAGTTCCAGATGATGATTATCTTTTGACAGCTTTTAACTTATGTAAAGAGCATAATGTATTATTTATAGCAGATGAAGTTCAGACTGGTATTGCAAGAACAGGAAAGATGCTATGTTGTGATCACCATGGTTTTAAGCCAGATGTACTTATTTTAGGTAAGGCTCTTTCTGGGGGTGTTTTTCCAGTTTCAGCTGTCTTAGCTTCTAATGAAGTTATGCTTACAATTAAACCAGGAGAGCATGGGTCTACCTATGGTGGAAATCCTTTAGGTTGTAAAGTTGCAATTGCTGCTTTAGAAGTTGTTAAAGAAGATGGGCTAGTTGAAAATGCAGAATCTTTAGGGAAACTCTTTAGGTCTGAAATTAATGAATACATTAAAACTAGTGGTATAGCTAGAATTGTTAGAGGGAAGGGATTATTAAATGCTATCGTTATAAATGATTCAGAAGAAAGCGAGACTGCTTTAAACATATGTAAGTCCATGTCTTCTAAGGGTCTTTTAGCAAAGCCAACACATGGGAATATTATTCGATTTGCACCACCTCTAATAATTACGAAAGATCAGCTTATGGATGCTTTATCTATTATTAAGAAAACTTTAAAAGAATTTGAAATATAAACTTTAACTCATAATTAATGAATTCTGTATACCTAGATAACGCTGCTACTACTCAAATAAGAGATGAAGTTATTGATAAAATGTTTCAAGTGTCTAAAAACCATTATGGTAACCCTTCATCTACTCATAGTTTTGGTAGAAGTTCTAGAACATTAATTGAATCTTCAAGAAAAAAAATAGCTGGTCATTTAAATGTTTCTCCATCTGAAATTATTTTCATGTCTGGTGGAACCGAAGCTGATAATTGTATTTTAAGAAGTGCAGTAAGAGACTTGGGTGTTAAGCATTTAATTTCTAGTAAAATTGAACACCATGCTGTAACACATACATTAGATCAATTAAAAGTAGATTACCCAATTGAAATCTCTTATGTTAAATTAGATAACTTTGGAAATATAGACTATGCTGATTTAGAATTAATATTAAAATCCTCACAATCAAAGACTTTAGTTAGCTTAATGCATATAAATAATGAAATAGGTAACATTTTAGACATGAGCTTAGTCTCTGATTTGTGTAAAAAATACAATTCTCTATTTCATAGTGACACCGTACAATCTGTAGGGCACTATAAATTAGATTTATCTCTTCTAGATATAGATTTCATAGTTGCGAGTGCACATAAATTTCATGGACCTAAAGGAATCGGTTTTGCATATATAAAAAACACTAATCCAATAAAACCTTTAATCTTTGGCGGTTCTCAAGAAAAGGGTTGTCGAGCTGGAACTGAAAGCGTACATAATATTGTAGGTATGTCAGAAGCACTTGATATCTCTATTAACAAAATGGAAAATGAGGTAGATCATATTAAAAAAATTAAATCTTATTTTATTGATCAGTTAAAGAATGTTATTAAAGGGGTAGAGTTTAATGGTTTAAGTTCCAACTTAAATGATTCTACTTACACTTTAGTCAATGTTAGGTTTCCCATTAGTAAAGAAAAGTCAGCGTTATTTTTGTTTCAACTTGATATGAAAGGAATAGCTTGCTCAAAAGGTAGTGCTTGTCAGAGTGGGGCAGATGCAGGTTCTCACGTTTTAAATAATGTCCTTACAGTTGATCAAAACAAATTTGTTTCACTAAGATTCTCATTTAGTATTTACAATACTATAGAAGAGATAGATTATGTTATTACTGAACTAAATGAATTAATAAAAGAATAATTTTAGAGTTTTACGTCTATTGTTAAATTTAATATTCTAGGAGTTAAGTAATTTGGTATTGAATATTGTCTTTTTGAATAGATATCTCTAACCCAAGTATTAGTTATTGAGTTCTGCATATCAAACATATTAAATATTTCTAAACCAATACTAAGCTCAGTGAAGTGCTTTTTCCAGCTTTTTTTGTAAGTTTTATTTTCATTAATAACTATGTATGATATTCCTAGATCCGCTCTTTTATAATCTGGAAGTCTATTTTGGTAATTATATGCATTAGAATAACTAGGTGCTCCTCCAGGTACTCCAGAATTATAAACTAAATTTAAATACATTTTTAAATCTGGAATATTAGGTATGTAATCTTGAAAAAGAATTCCAAACTTTAATCTTTGATCAGATGGTCTAGGAATAAAACCTTGATTATCAATATTTTCTTTCGTATTTAAATATCCGAAACTAAACCATGATTCTGTTCCTTTAATAAACTCACCATTTAGTCTTATATCAAGCCCGTATGCATATGCTTTAGTATTGTTGTTGGCTAAGTATCGAATTCTAACGTTATCAACGGTATAGGCGTTTATATCGCTCATGTCTTTATAATAGACTTCTGATGTTAACTTAAATGGTCTATTCCAAAGCTTATAACTGTATTCATTAGATGCAACAATTTGTATTGATTTTTGTGCCTTTACATCATAATTTATTTCACCACTATAATCTCTAAGCTCACGATAAAAAGGTGGTTGATAATATACACCACCACTTAATTTAAATATCATATCTTTTTTCCAGTCTGGTTTAATACCTACTTGAAATCTTGGACTGAATATGAAGTTGGTTTTATTACTGTCAATTGACCATCCATGAACTCTAACTCCAGCATTTGTGTATATTTCAGAGGAACCTAAGTTGGAATTTTTACTCCATTGAAAATAAGATTGAATTCGATTAGTTTTTGTTTGGTTAGTTTTTCTTATATTTTGATATGGTACAATTGGACCTTCGTTTGGAGTATAGGGTTGATCTCCTATAGTTTCAAAAAAAGGAGGGTCAATTGAGTATCCTGTAGAATCAATTACTTCCCACTCTACAATTCTATCTTTAATATCTTCTCTAGTTAACTTTACAGACCATTCAAAATTATTATCGTTGTTTTTATAATTACCCTTGTGCTCAATGTTGAAAATTAAGGCATTTAAATTATTTCTACCATGATTAAGCTGGCTACCAATTCCTTCCGAGAATTCTACATCACCTAAATTTTCATCTCCAATATTATTATTAACCTCTCCAAGCCTGTATTTAGCAAGTATATCAAAATATTCTTTTTCACTAGTTTGAAAAGCAGAAGTTATTAAGGATAAATCTAATTTTTCAGAAACCTTAAAATTTAATTTTGCTGCACTAAAGAGCGTTTGATACTTATCTTTTTCTTGCCCTTCGTAAAAAACAATTAATGCAGTAGGGTCATCTAGAGTTCCAAAGTTTGTTTGTCTACTTTTCGGCTTGTAATTGTAGTTGTTAATTGATAGATATGTTAAGAAATTTAAACTTAATTTATCTGTAAAGTTAGAAGTCAAAAAACTTTGAATATCAATAAACTTAGGATTATAATTTGTTGCTGTTTCTTTAGAATTTACAAGCATACTATTATCTCTATACCTAACTCCTAAGATATTTGAAGTTTTAGTATTTTTTGAAATATTTTCTAAAGTAAGATTACCACCTAATAAATTTAAAGTTCCTGAAACTTTATTTATCTGAGGGTTTTTATACTCAATATCTAAAACGGAAGATAGTTTATCTCCATATTTTGACTGAAACCCTCCAGCTGAAAAATTTATATTTTTAATTAGATTAGAGTTAACAAAACTTAATCCTTCTTGTTGTCCTGATCTAACTAAAAAAGGTCTGTATATCTCAATACCATTAACATAAACTAAGTTTTCATCAAAGTTCCCTCCTCTAACGGAGTATTGAGTGCTTAACTCATTAGAAATATTAACTCCAGGCATAGTTTTTAATAAATTTTCAACTCCTGGCTGAGCACCTTTAATTGTTCTAATAATCTGCGGGTCTATATTAACTATACTTTTAAGTTTTTTTCTTTGATTTGAGTTTAGTATAATTTCTTCAATTTGTTCAATGTTTACATCCATTACAGGATAAAACTCATAGACTTCATTTACTTTTAAGTTAATCTTGTAAGAGATATTTTTGTGATTTACATGAGAATAAATAATATTAACATCTTCAAGAGCATCAATTTCAATAGAGTAAAAACCATTAATATTTGTAGTAACACCATTTTTTAATTCTTTAGAAGTTGATGTTATATTGACATTTTCAATTGGATTATTATTAATGTCTAAAACTATTCCCTTTATATAACTCTTTTGAGAAAGGCATACTAGTGGCAATAAAAATATTATTAGTGAGATATATACTTTATTTCTTAACATGAATTAGTTTTTTTTTCTATAAAAAACAGTTTCATAAATAGAAGTATTTCCAACATTGTCAGAAACTTCAAGATTAAAAATATTTTTAGTCATATTAGATATGTTATCATCAAAATTATAACGAATAACCCCGTTTTTATTAAATGGCTCCATTAAAATCCATTTACCATTTATGGTTGCTCTGTAATTTTTGATACCGGTTTGTTTATCTTTTATTTGAATTTTTAAGTAGTTTAGCCCACTTATCCAATCATTCTTATTGAATCCTAACGGAGTTATCGTAGGATTAATTGTGTCTCTTGCCAAGATATAAGTCCCAAGACTCTTTGTATAAGCTAGAATAGAATCTCCCTTAACATTTGATGAGACAAAACTGGTTTTATTAGATTTTTCAATTAGCTTTCCTATATATGAGTTATTGAAAGCAGTTTTTTTGAATTTCACTCTCAATGATTTGATTAAAGGAATTGTATCGCTGTTTATAGTTAGAGTATCGATTTTACTATCTATTTTAAGAAAAAGACTAGAATAAAAAGTTTCTTTATCAATTGAAATTGAAGAGTTGTTTTTAGAGATAAAATATTTCTTATTTTTATTAATAAACTTTTTATTAATTTCTCCTAATTTAACTACTTCGATATCTAAATTTTTAGTTTTAGATTCTTCTTCTTTTATTGGAATAATAATTTCAGATAAATTATTATTAAAATCAACTAGTTCTATTCTATATATATAGCTGCTATCTTTTTTAAGCTCAAGAATCCCTTTGTTCAATTGTTTTTTAAATACAGATAGCGGATTATTTTCTTGAATAAATAACTTTATAAATCTCTTTTTATTTTTTTTAAATTCAGAATAATCGATTAATCTATTTATGTGTTTTGTTTCATCAAATGAAAATTTATTAAAAGCTACTTCTAAAATAGTATCCAGGTTTGTAAAAGCATTAAGGCTGTATACTCCATTTTTATTATTTGCTAGATCTTGTCGATCAAATGCTTGAACTCCAAAACCTATATCTCCAGTATCATAAACAGTGTCTGTAATATATTTATTGTTACTTAATTTGTAAAAAGATAGATTTCTAGAGGACTGAATTTCGCTATTTTTATGCAGTTTATACAATTTTAAACCTTTAAGATTTGGTGCTTTTGTATCCGTAACATTAATCCCGTAATCTAAAGGATTTAATGGCTTTTGGTTAATGTCTCTTATTTCAAAATGAAGATGTGGACCGCTAGAACCTCCGGTATTACCAGAATAGGCGATGATTTCATTGTTTGAAATATTTATTTCATTAACTGCAGGAAAAAACTCAATTTCATAATTCTCTTTTTTGTATTGTATTTTTTTTACTATACTATCGATCTTAAATGAAAACTTTTGTAAGTGTGCATAGACTGAAGTAGTGCCATCAAGGTGTTTAATATAAATAGCTTTTCCATACCCTCCTCTTGATATCTTAATCCTACTAACAAAACCTTTATTTACAGCAAAAACTTTAGCGCCTTCTTTACCTTTTGTTTTAATATCTAAACCTGAATGGAAATGATTTGATCTTAATTCGCCAAAAGTTCCGGACAAAACAGATTCAAAACCAAGAGGATTATTATTGATTTTTTGTGAGTAAACACATGTGCTTGCTAATAAAAAAAATAGATAAAAAAATGAATTTTTCATAATATAATTGAAATGTAAAAATATTATAATTTAAGTAACTTCTTAACATATTTTTTATAAAAAGAAGTGTTAGTTCTAATATCTATGTTAACTTTGTTACAATAGTATTTTTAATTATAGGATGCAAGATTTAGATAATATAGTTGAATCATTAGAAAAGAACATTAGAAGATCTTTAGATAAGATATCAAACCTTCAGATTAAGAACAATGAACTTCAAGATGAATTAACATTACTTAAAAATCAAGATGCTGCAAAATCTAATTTGATTGATTTATGTGAAGAAAAATATAAATCACTTAAAATTGCTAATACTATTTCAGGTAGTAATAATAGTACAAAAGATACAAAACTAGAAATAAATTCATTGATTAGAGAAATTGATTATTGCATATCTCAGTTAACGGAATAAACTTAGTTTCTAAATGGAAAAGTTAAAAATAAAATTATCTATTGCTAATAGAATTTATCCACTTACTATAGATCCTTCTCAAGAGGAAGGTCTAAGGAAAGCTGCGTTAGACATTAACAATATGATAAAACAATTAGAACAAAGTTACTCAGTTAATGATAAGCAAGATGTTTTAGCTATGTGTGCTTTACAATTTGCATCAAAAACAAAACAAAGGTCAATTGACAATAGTAATTCAAATAAATCTTTTGAAATAAAATTAAAAGAGTTGAATGAATTAATTAGTGAGACTATTTCTTGATTTTTTATAATATTAAAACTACCTACTTTAGTTTTTTTGATAAACTCAACGCTTATTCTTTTAAAAAAGGTGAGTTTAAGTTGTAAAATTGTGCTGACTAGATCAGATCTTTGATCAACTTATTAGCCTTAAACTTGATTTAAAGGAGTTTATACAAAACCATAGCTATTGTAGGTATTTTTATTTAATAATTAAACGTTATGGAATTTACAACAACAACGATAATATTTTTAATTTGTGGGATCTTAGTAGGTTTTGTAATTGCGAAAATATTTGAAAAATCTAATGCAACTAAAATAATAAAAGATGCAAATTCAGAAGCTTCAATTATTTTAAAATCTGCTAATCAAGAAGGTGAGTCTTTGAAAAAAGATAAAATGTTACAGGCAAAAGAAAGATTTATTGAACTTAAATCAGAACATGAGAAAGTAATATATTCAAGAGAAGATAAAATGAAGTCTCTAGAACGTATGGTTAATGAAAAAGATGCTAAAGCATCAAAATTATTAAAAACTCAATCTGATATAAATTTAGATCTAGAGTCAAAATCTAATGATTTTGATAAAAAACTAGCTAGCCTTGATAAGAAAAAAAGTGAGTTAGATAAAAATAGAATTAATCAAATAAAACAATTAGAAGTTATTTCTGGTCTTTCTGAAGAAGATGCTAAAGAACAGCTTCTAGGTTCTTTAAAAGAGGAAGCTAAAACTGATGCGATGAAATTCATTCAAGACAGAATGGAGGAAGCTAAAATGACTGTAGAACAAGATGCTAAAAAAATTATTATTAATACGATTCAAAGAATAGGTACTGAAGAATCGATTGATAATTGTGTCTCTGTTTTCAATATTGAATCTGATGATGTTAAAGGAAGAATTATAGGTAGAGAAGGAAGAAACATTAGAGCATTAGAAGCTGCAACTGGTGTTGAAATTATTGTTGATGATACTCC
>Ga0209384_1000784_pt1 | contig 18362 bp, 20 predicted proteins | sample CoawatmetaG05DNA_FD_187511 | JGI IMG/M metagenome (GOLD analysis project Ga0209384, IMG submission 187511) | Marine microbial communities from the West Antarctic Peninsula - Coastal water metaG058-DNA (SPAdes) (version 2) | ecosystem: Environmental > Aquatic > Marine > Coastal ... | reverse complement strand
ATATTTGGCGCTCAAGTCGGATGCGGGATTGACCACGACGCTTACGCAATGGCCTACGCAAAGAAGGGCAAGAAGCCAGTGATTGCTTGCGCCACAATTAACCAAGGCAGGACAGTTACCCATCACATGATGGATCTATGAACCAAATAAGGACAATAAAACTATGATTGAACGAATAGACTTAGTAGAGCACAAGTTTAGATACCCAACGTTTAAAATAGACAAACTCAGGGCGTGGCTTAATAAAAACAAAAACCGAGATGAGTTTTCTTGCGTCAAGGATGCAAATGATGCATACAGGGCAGAGATTAGACTGTTGGCCAACAAGGGAGTCGTGGATGCTTGCCGCGAATGGAACTCTAGGTTGGCGTGGGATTACAACGACAACAGTTTATCCTCCGCAGCCGTTTCTATTTACCGAAGAATGAAGCGTGAAGGAATAAACACAGAAGTTGTTAGTCAGCACGTAGATATTAGCAATCTAATGAGAACCGCCGATGAAGCAGTCCAAACCTGGAAAGAATCCACATTATGATTGAAGAAACCCTAAAAGAAAGAAAGAGCCGTTACGGTGACTTTAAGGAAAACGCAGAGTGCTCACAGGCTCTTAAAGAAGTAATGCGGGCCTTTCCTGGCTGGGAGAGACTATCTGATTCACAAAAGGAATCCCTAGAGCTAAATGCCACTAAGGACTCAAGGATAATCACTGGAGATTGCGATTGGAAAGACAATTGGGTTGACAAAGAAGGATATTGTCGATTGATTGTTAAAGAATTAGAAGAAAATGAAGCACTTGATGAACCTGAACGCGGATTCCCTTCATTTGAAGAGTGGTGTTCCGCTGGTGGGTGGGTTTTAGAGGACGGAATGTGGTCCTGTGACGGAGATAACCTTATCGAAGATTGCGTGTTGGAACAAATGTATGAAGACTGTTATGAAGAGCACAAATCACGATCCGAACCTAACGAAGATGATTTGCCTACAATCCCCCTCTCACTTATTGAGTTCGCAAAAAGCAAGGGGTTCTGGCGAGAAGACGAGTGGTGGGTTTCAACGGGACCACCCCTTGGATTATATCAAATGCAACAAATGCATAAAGAATACCTCAATCCCAACAAATACCCGCATGGAATATAGCGAATTACCTCTAATGAATCACAATAGTTTCGTTTGGCCTCAAATAATACACGGAGAATGCATGAGTTATGATCGCCGCTTTTAGAGAAATTGAACAATAAAACGTAACGCTATGATAGTTAAAGAACATTAATCTAAAGACTAGTATACAATGCCATCAGGAACAACAGTAAATATATTCGCACCGCGCCTCCACAAGCAGAACGCTACAGATAAGCTAGACTCTGCGAGTGAAACTATGTCTTACATAGAGAAGACTCTTATATTCCTAGTGGGAGCCACGCGCGTTTCAGGGGATGCAAGTAGTTCCATCATGGCCATAGAGGAACTCCTAGAGGATTACAGAGATGCTCACTTTAACGCAACAATGTCACGCAGTATTATAATGTTTCCAGATGATTGTAGAGATGAACTAGAGGACGAGTTCGACGAATCACTCCCCATAGCAAGGACCGAATTAGAATGAACCGAAAAACAAAAATGAAAATCATTGATGAAAAAGTAAAACAAGAAATCTATAAACAGCAACGAGCCAATCTTATCGAAATCCAAAAAGATAATCTTTGGTTTGGAGTTCGGGTTTATGCGGTAATCATTCCCATGATTTCCTTAATTGTCTTTTGCATTTGGAGTTCGCTTAAATGCCACGAGTAACATTTGCGAATGGCGAATGGCGGGGAAGGGCCAGACTTCATAAGCAACCGAAGTCTCGACACTATTAGCATGAAAACAGGAGGATATTAATGAAGATTAGACTAACTAAATTGGCGGAAGACAACGGTATTTCATATGAAAAGGCTCGGCACATCGTAGAGGATAAGCTCTGTGGTGACATGACCACAGGATTAGGTAGGGGCACTTGGGTAGACGAAGAGGGTCAAGGCATCTTTAAGAGTGCCCTAGAGGTCCCTGAGGCCGTTCCCAAATAGAATTTAATTTACCAGAGGAGCAAGAGGATTTCAAACTGTTGGTTAATGTAGGGCATCTATCGTCTTCGATTTGTGAAGTAGACCGCAGGATGAGGAGCGAGCTTAAGCATGGGTTGACTTTTGAATCCGTTGAGGAGGTCTGCGAGTACGTGAGGTCTGAACTTATCGAGGCTTTAACGTACATTTATTGACGTACTATGATAGATAAAACACGATTTAAAGCCCAAAAGATCTAGTGACTATTTTCAAAGACAAGAACAAAACCAAGACGTATGACAATAAGGAAATCTAAACTAATAAGCATTTTAATGATTGTTGTTCCAGCTGGTGGGTTGGTGACGGCTGGATTAATTGATAATGCACTAGCGACAGCTATATCTTTGGGCTTTATCGCTTCGGCTATGCTTATTCCTTGGGGGGTATGTAGATTAATAGATGAGTAAAGGAATGTCCCCCGAAAAGGGAAGAAACCTAGATAAGTACGAAATCGGGTATGACAATTCTGAGATGAATAAGGATTGCATTTTAACGGAGGCAGAAAGAAGTGCCATTCGAAAACTGCGTGAAGATTGCGGTCTTCCTATGCCTATCAAGGATTAATTAGATGAAAATAAAGTGCAGTAAAAAAAAGCTTGCATCATAGAAATCCAAAAGCATCTTTAGTTCTATGTCTAAAGATCTAAAAGTAGAAAACATATCAGATGAACAAGTTAAGGATCACATGATCACTGACGCGTTCAACAATCAGTCAGTTCTTGATATTCTTCAGGGAATGACTCTTAGTGCTATTGTGAACTTCGGTCACGATCTTGCTAAGAAGAACGTGAATCGGTCTTGGGAGAATATTACAGGGGCCGAGGTAGAGGATATCAAGCAGGAGATGGTGAACCAAGCAGCCATCCAATCAAAATCTAATTAGATATTGAGGGATGCACTTCTATAAAAAAAGCAGTACAGGGAAAGTATCCCTGGTTAATTCTGTAAACAGTATTCCGAAGGCCAAAAAGCACGGGGGTGTATCTCCCTCAGTCACTGGGATTCTCTCTATCATGCCGAAGGGCTTGTCGGGGTTCGACATGAACATCTGGAGAGAGAACAAGCTTATTGAGTTCACTAAGAAGTACCCAGATGATCCTCCAGCGAAGCTCAAAGAGCGTCTATGGGGGTACAGGACAGACGAGGACGGAACTGAGGTAACGTCATCAGAGTTCGGTACAAAGGCTCACGCTGGCCTAGAGGAGGCTCTGAAGCAATACCAAGACGGATCTGATTACTGCGGCCCGTACGAGAAGTACGCAGCTCGGTTCATAGAGCACATATCTAGCACTTCTTCAGCTCCAGTTCACATGGAGTTCTCTGTTCTGGATGATGATCTGAACGTCGCGGGGATGCTTGATCTCATTTGCATGAACGGGAAAGGGAAGTACGAGTTGTACGACTTCAAATTCAGGAACGATAAGAACAAGAGTTATGACACGGACTGCTGCCAGCTTGCGATAGAAGCTAATATTATTTCTAAGCAGTGGGAACTGGATTACATTCCAGATGTGTTCAGCGTTGTGTTCGACTGCGAGTCAGCGGACATGAAGGTGAAGCAATGGTCAGAATCTAAGGTAAAATGGGGCATTACTGCCTTCGAGAAGCTGAACGATAACTACCAGTTCTTTTCTGGACTTAATTATGGCGAGGAAGCTTAAATACAAAGAGATTAAACCGTACAGAGAAACAGCCCTTAAGAAGCAAAAGGGTATAGACCCTATATCTGGTCTGCTGATAACGGACCCCGTTTTAGACCACGATCATAAGACGGGGCACGTTAGGCAGGTACTGCAACGAGAAATCAACGCGTTTGAGGGTAAGGTCATAAACGCCTTCAACAGGTATTTTAAACACCTAGGAGTTCATAGAGAAGAAGCGGTAATTCGGTTGGTTGAGTACTGGAGCCTAGATTTCTCCAAGAATCCAATTCACCCCAAGCACCTAACGGATAAGGATAAGCTTCTAAGGAAGTACAAGAGGCTCCTGAAGCGCTCAAAGAGGGAGAGCACTAAGGAGAAGTACCGTAAGCTTATTGGCGATCTAAGATAGCTTCTCTTATAAACGTTTTTTGGCCCTGAACACTTTGTTCTCCAGATCCTCCCAATAATTCTACCATTACTGCCCTTAGCTCATCATCGTAGCCTAGCAAAAACTCTATCCCATCCTCCTTGACTAGCATATCCCTTACTACTTGATTTATTACTTCTTCATCGTAATTAAAACTGAAGTTGGATCTCCTTGACAGGTATCCTTTAACTGATTTCTTATCAAAGCTGTCGGTTAGGTAGGCACTGGCCATTATCTTGGATTTTATCCTATTTTTAATCGCAGTTGGAGACAGATTGCTTAATAAGTTTGTAATAATCATCGGAGCCGCTGGATCTGCTGCATTCCATATAATTCTATTTCCGTAACTTATTTGCCCTACACTGGTTCTTGAAGCCTTTTTAATGTCTAGGTTATAAACATCGGCTAACTCAAGAAATGGTTTTAGCTTGTTTCTTCCATCAGGCCCAAAAATTCCACTTTCTCCATAGTACTTTGAAGGATTGTTCTCTATTACTTCAAGAATCTTTTTGCCGTTGAACAATAATCCGTCCCCATCAGGGGTTCCATATTTGTCTATCAGCGAAGCTAGAGTGGCTCTTCTAAAGTACTTTTTTTCGATTGGATTCAGGGACTTCATAAAGTTATGAACTGAATCAGTACTTATTTTACCCCCTATTATAAGCCTACCAGCTCCATCTAGGTCTCCCTGAATGATCTCGAACGCACTTTTGGTGTTAAACAAACTTTGAGCCTCTAAATCTTTGACGTCTTCTATTTTTTTCAAAGAATTAAGAACAGAATTTTTATATTTGCTACCTTCTATGTTTCCTTTTTTTACGTAATTTTGAAGTATTTCCTTAGTAGTCTTGGCATCTATTTCTAGGTTAAGAGCCCTAGCGTCTTTGCCTAATGACTGAACTGTATTAGACATATTAGGGCCAAAAACCTCATCAAACAAAAACTTTTCATGTCCAGTTATTCCATTCGGTATTGTGCCAACCTCTCCTAAAAATCCAGTTTTATACAGGAGTTGATACCTTAAGGATTGGTCAAACAGCCTTCTTGATTCAGAGTTAGGTCCCGAAACTTTGTCTATACCCTTCCTAGCAGATTTAATGTTTTGAATGGACTTTAAAGGATTGTCTGCTTTTAAAATGCTAATTATTCCCGCATTTCCTACTTCAGGCTTTTGTAAACCAAAAGCTTCGCTTCCAAAAAACTTAGAGTAAACATTGTTTTTGTACGGAACATATGTTTCATTATAAAAACCATCTGCCGCTTTTAAAGCATCTTTTGTCCCTTGGGATTTAGATGCTACTTTCTTTCTTAATTTGTTCAGTCTTTGATCCAGACTTCTAGCTGATAAATTTTTAGAAGTAGAAGTTGTATCAAAGGCTTGTTTGTTTGTTTTATAAAATAAATCAAGATCTGCAAACGAAACCCCTGAGTTGTTTTTCCAAAAGTCACTATTCTTTAACTCATCAATATTTTTGAATCCATATTTCTGAATAACGTTATTAAAAACATGATCAATTACATCGTCTACATTTTGGGGAGCCAATTTCTTTTTGCCCTCCTTTGTTATTGTTTTACCTCGAACTACTTGTACTAAATCTTTTATTGGAACCGAGGCTCCTTCTTCAGCAGCAGACTTAAATACAGTGCCATAAAGTTTATCGCTTTCTTGTTTTATGCTTCTAGCAGTTTGTTCAACAACTTCAGCGGAAACTAAACTAGCTTTTTCCGCAGCCGCCCTTGGCGCACCTCCACCTAAAGCAAATTCTTTAAGTTTTGCTAGACCAGAATTTGTTTCTCCAACAACCAAATCAAGTTGTTCTATTGCGGATTCTTCAGCTTTAACTTTTGCCTTTTCGAGTTCGTCTACTTTTCTTAGAACAGTATTTGCAGCTTCCTTTTTAGCTAATCTTTCTGATCCGTAAATAACTTTTGGAACATTCTTTATATTTGTACTAACTCTTTCAACGGGAATAGCCATTGATTCAGGTCTGCTGCCAATAAGGAACTCAAAATCATCTTTAGGTATTGGCGCTTCTGGAACTTTAGAAAGCCCCCCTGACTCTATTTCAAATTTGTATTCTTTGTTAAAACTTTTTGATGCTTTCGCCGATTGGTCAGCAATTTCAGCGTCTAATGTTTTTGCTATAGCTTTAGGTTTGTATGCGAACTTCCCTACACCAACTAGTCCAATTTCTAGTACTGAACTAACAACAAATTCTGTTCCAGCCCTGCCAAGGCTATCCGTAAAATCAACCTGAGCTTCTGGGGCTAAACCTTCGAACATAAAAGGAATACCTTCCTGAGCAATTACTGACTGAAATTCTCTAGCTGCTGCTCCAGCAGCAGGACCTACGGTTCCAAGGGTAAGAAGAGATGCTCCACCAGTAGGAGCAGCGGCCTTAATTACGGCAAGGGTTGCACCGACTTCCGCCCCAAGGGGAATAACCTCACCCATCATGTCTCCTGAATCCCTAGGTCTGAATCCTTTTTCGTCTACTTGAACAACTTTCCCGTCTCGGTATATTATATAGTCTTCAGGTCTGCCGTTTATTTCTAAAGTTTCAAGCTTTCCGCCTGTAGTATTTTCTAGAAAAACTCTTCTAGCCTCTGGTGAAGCTAAAAGAGAAAGCTTTGACCTAACACCATAAGAAAGTCCAGAAGTAGTGTCTAGATCTTCTTCTGGAATCATCAATGCAGAAGCTATAAAAGGTTCCTTTGGACCCTTGCCAAGTCCTGGAATTTCTGTCTGTTGAGGAGAGTACTGGTCAATTTCTACTGTTAAATCAAATCTAGATAGAATTCTTTTGGATTCATTAGACTTTTCTATTTTAATTTCCTCGTTTTTTCTGGACTGCTTTACGCCCAAATACATTTTCTGAAGCTCTTCCTGTTTTTCATCCACGGAAAGAGACTGCAAGAATTTTAAACCTTCTTCAGGAACTTGAAATGTTTCATCCAGATAAATTATATCAACTACTTCAGACATATCAAAAGTTTTAAAATTAAAGTTTTACTACTCTACAGTACCTAAGGTTTTCTAAGGACGAATTCTCCGTTTACGAAATCATAAACGGCGTTATTTGTAGATGAACTAGGTGCACCGTCAGGAACTAAAAAATTTTCAAAATTGGCAATTTCGTAAGAATTAGCTAATGCACCAAACTCCTCCCTAGCAATCTGTTTTGTTCGGGAAATTCTTCCTTCCATAACGCTTTCGACTTCTTTCATCGTTTTCAAAAGCACACTGCCAGGAACAAGCTCTCCTTCGTCGTCAATAATTGCACCAAACAAATTTTGAAGCAAAGTAAGCTCTTCCCTTGTTAGCTGACCAAATCCCGAAGACCCGTCCCTAGAGTTCGCTCTCATAGAAATAAGTTGGCTTGCTCCAATTTGTCCACCAAGGGATTTTACTTTACCAATAACTGCCTTGAACTCTGATCCCTTGAACTTAGACTCAAAAAACTGATCCATGGTTTGATTTGATCCACTATCAACATAATCTTGTAGAAATATTTTAAGCTCGCCAGCAGTTCTTCTTATCCTATCTTGTGAGTTCAAAGTTTCCTTTGTCCCGTTAATACCTTTTAAGAAACTTGATTTTTTATTGAAGTATAACTCTTTGATCTTTTCAAAGGTCATTTCTCCATCACCCGCGGCTTCTCTAGCCTCTCCTTTAGCTTTTGCAATTTCAGACAGTCTATCAACAACAGATGACTGAAGACCAGGAAAGTCATCTCGACTAAGATTTTTATATTCTTCACGAGAACTATTGTAAACTTCTAATACTTTATCATAAACAACTGATGGATCTACTTTTCTTAAAAAATCAGCATCGTCTACCGACCCTCCTAGATCCCTTACTACACTAGCTCTAAGATTTGAAAATTCAATAGATTTTACGCGATTAAACTTATCAAGTTGTTCTTTTTCTTCATCGTCTTTCTTTTCCTGCCTAAACTTTCTCCTAGCAAGTTTATTTGCCCCTACTTGAAGAGCAATCTCCGCCGCCTTATTTCTTTCATTGTTCATAGCAGTCATTAAGTCTTGGACTTCAGACATAGCTTTTTCTGCCCCAACCGCCCCAACTAAGTCAGCAGCACTAAAATTAACATTTTTAAGCTTAGGATTCATCTGCTTAAGGGATTCCAGAAAAGGAGTTACAGCAGATATAGCTTGCTGTTTCTTTTGTTTATCTAGTTCCTTCTGCTGCTTCTGTGCAGCTAGCTGAGATATAGTCCCAGCGATGTTTTGGAACGCCTGATCTTTCATCTGGCGAGCTTTAAGCAAAGGTGTAATATCAGGAGTCATGTCCTGAACTGATAGTTGTCCGAATCTCATAACAATTAGTATTTAAAGTCTTCCAATTTAAAATCAAAGTTGGAGTCGTTTTCTAAAAAACCAGACATATTTTCTTCACTAGGAAAGCCATACTGTGATTGATACTCCGAATAATCAAAGTTGTTTTTAGACCCTGAGTTCCCTGGGAATAACCCTTTAAAAGTGTCAGCTATTAAACTTCCGAAAGGATCTACTACATTGCTTTTAAGTCCCAAAAAGTCTTGCTCGTAAGCTCCCAGGAGCGCATTAGCACCTTGAATAAACCTGTTTGAATCTCCAGATTCCCTTTGTGCTTGAAGTAGGTCTTGGTTGAACTGATTTTGTTGCTGAGCGGTGTCGAACTTCACCTGGTCGGCAAAGGAAGGAAGGGTATCCATAACTGTAGCGTCTAGCCCTCCAGCGTACTGCATTCCTCTTCCTAGCGTTAGCTCTGGAAGCATACTTTGGATATAAGGAGTTTTTCTAGCCTGAAATAACTGATTTAAATCTATTGTTCCTTTTATAGCCGCAGGATCAAATGAACGACCAGAAGCCACTCCTACAGCCCTAGACTCATCCCTAAGTCTTTTTTCTTCTGTAGGATCGTTTTTAGTGAACGCCGAAAGTATTTCCTGGAAGTTGGACCCTGGTTCTGCTCCTGCGGTTTTTGCAAAACTATCCATCGCAGCAGTTCTATAATCTTCTGCTGCACCAAGAAGTTGCGGACCAAAACTTTCCCTAGCTTGTTGTAGTGACTGAGATCGTGACTCAATACCTTTGCCAGACATACGCTGTATCATCTCTAAATGCGCGTTGTATTTTTGCTCCATTTCTGATAATTCTCCTGTTCCTGTGCCTCCTTCGTCGGTTGTTCCAGTGCTAATTTCGTTATTTGTTTGATTTGATACGGAAGTATTGTTCGAAGATGTATCTGAATATCCTTCTGTTGTTACATTATTAGTTCCCGATTCGTTCACAAAACTGGTTGAATCATCAAATGATGATGTATCTGACTCGTTTACCACATATGATCCAAAATCTGTAATTTCAAAAGGATCTTCTGAGCCTTGAAGGTTATTTGAACCTTCTTGATTTTGGTTCGGGGTACTTTGATCGGTAGTACTTTGATTAGGTGAGTTTCTGAAGTTAACAATATTCCCAAGAGCGTCTTTTCCAGTATTCCCAATAGCTTTTAAAGCGTTTTCAACAAGTGGTGTTACAGTCTTATTTACTGCATCTGACGTAAGCCTTGAAACAACTATACCAGCAAGCACTCCAAGACTTTTTACTCCAGCTTTAAGAAGCATTAAGTTTAAAACTTTAGCTGGTACTTTAGACAGAGCCTCACCTATTTTGCTTAAAAGACCTTGTTTTTCTTCTTCTGTCTCTGGAGCCTTAAACTTAGACATATCGAAGGTGTCCTCGGAATCCTCGGAGCCAAAATCCAGCGGAGGACTAATAGTCGATGGCGGACCTTCTATTTGTTCATCAAAAGTAAAAGGATCGTAACCCAGTTCAGTATCTATGAAGTCTTTACCGTATAATGCACCAAACCCGTACAGGTCTTCAAGACCCGCATATCTGTCGTTTCCTCCCTCTATAGTTATTCCTGGGAGACGTATTGCTGAACCTTCGGGCAATGAGCTTGAATTATTTGTTGCCATTATGTTATCCTTCTAATGTTTGCCGACAGTTCTAGAACCTCCTACTCGGATGGTTCTAGTTCTTCTATTTGTGATGCCATTTCTGCCGCATAAGCATCCTTAACCTCTTGAGTCCACGCTGCATCAATAATTCCCTTGATCTCTGCGTTCTCCTCAGTGACATCGGCATCTGGAGCCAGTACCCTGCGGTGAAAAGAGCGACTGATTTCCTCGCCGTCCCTCTTGATAATCGTTGCTGTTCTGATATGAACCTGGCGGAACTCGCCTACTAGCTCAATCTTGTCATCTAATGTTTGTTCTGTTAGTGCCATTGTTGTTTTGGTGTTTAAATTAAGCTGCGTATGATATAGCCATCTGTATTTGAGATGAATTAGAAAAGTTGCCTTCAGTTATAGTGCTAACTGTTCCACTATTTGCTGCTTCAAATAGTGTTACGGTAGTGAGTCCTGGCCCGTTAAGGCCCATAGGGAAATCAGCAAAAGATATGTCTCCAACTCGAATAAAAGGAGGCGTATTATTACCCGACGCACTGCTAGAAGCGAAGGGCAATCCAGTTATTACAGCATGACCAGTTGATGATCCTTTGTCTGATAAAAGAAAAGAACACGTAGCGGTAACTAAACGTCCAATCTTTGTGTATGTTCCTAATCGTGGTGTTGAATATGCAACACCCACGCTAGCTCCTCCAAATGTTATGACTGGTGTCCAGGTTCCTTCTTCGTAATCATCTAGCTTATTTGCAGCAGCGGTATCAGTGCCAAACGTAACTCCAGTTGAAAATCTTCCCGCTCCTACTACATCGAGCTTTTCATCGGGCGACGTAGTACCTATTCCTAAATTTCCAGTATCGCCATTAAGACGCATCCGCTCCGTAACAACTTTATTAGATCCGTCAGTTGTTGTCCCCCAGTTATTATTGGCGTTGAATGTTATATATCCTTCGGGGTATTGCCAAATCTGGGTTGCTCCATCTTCTGATCCTTTACCAAAAGATGTCCAACCAGCAGTGCCTCTGTATCCGTTTCCGTTTATCGTTAAAGCAAATGATCCACCTGTGTTTATTACACCGTAGTCGGAAACATTAAGCCAAGTCTCGCTTGACCAAGCATCAGTATCTTTTTTAAGAGAAAGATTTGATCCAAGCGTTGCATGGCTCGACAAGTTGAACTCACCAGTAACATCAAGAGCTACACTAGGTGTTGAGTCATTTATTCCCACACGGTCTGCTGAAACATCAACAAAGAGTGTGTCTGTATCAAATGCAGCATCACCAGAAACAGCTAAAGTTCCAGTAACATCTAAGGTGCTTGAAGGCGACGTATTGGAAATGCCGACGTTGCCTCCAATCGGATTAAGCAGCAAATCATACTGGGCCAAACTAGTATCGACTACGTAAGCTGCTTGGATGTAAGAACGGAAAGGCGAACTTGATTGAGTTCCAAACAAAAGACCGTTTCCACCAGCACCTTGTAGCTTTAAATTCCCTGTAGTTTCATCAATCGTGTCTGACGATGACCCTTCTATGGACAGCTTCTGGATTGGAGACGCCGTTCCGATTCCAACGTTGCCTGTAGTAGTGAGGTTCTCATTGCCGAATGAAATAGCACCAGAACTATCTGTAACACTCCCTGAGCCAATCGTTAGCGTTCCTGCTGTCAACGTATCGAACCAACCCTTTAGCCATCTAACCGCAGTAGATCCTAAACTATCTGTGCTGTCTGTGTCTGAAAGAATGCTTGAACCACTTGTGATTCCACCCGTTGCTACCTGCGTAGCTGTAGTTGTTAGTACACCTGTGACTAGCGCAGTGGTTGCCATATTTACAGCACCATCAATGTCTACCACATCGAGGTTAGTTGTACCAGCTACATCTACATCTCCACCTATGTCTAGCTCTGTTGCGATAACTTTGTTATTGAACGTAGCGTCTCCAGAGCTTGACATATCAAGCTTGAGTGCTGTAATGTCGGACCCGCCATCATTGCCTCTGAAAAACATATCAGCATCACTTGTATTCGCATGAATTGTAAATGAAGTACCAGTAACATCTAACTCTGGAGTAGAATCTGTATTAAATACAAACCGCTCTGTGCCAGCATCTTTAATTCTAACTTGAGCGCCATCAGCGTCCAAAATAATATCTCCAACAGCATCAAGAATAATATCGGCAATAGAGGAAGCAACAACTATATCACTGCCGCTTTTTGTAATACTACCGAACTGAGTCCCATCATCCTTCAGTAGGATGTCTGCACCGCCAGCATCTAAAATGATATCTCCAGCAGCATCAATAGTAATATCTGTGTCGTCTGCAATGATAGTATCTACAGCAATGGAGCCAACATTTGTAATGTTGTTATCGTTAAAAGTTGTAGCCCCCAAGCTAATAGCACCAGTAGCTGTCAGATTAGATGTTCCGATGTCTATGTTCCCAACGACTTCTAGCTGGCCACTTCCGTTAAGCCCTACCCCGTTCGATACTGCATTTGCGTCGAAAGTAGCATTATCAACAAGTGCGTTTAAATTCGTTGATGTTATTTGATCGCCGTCGGCGTAAGTTGTTCCTTTGCTTAATATAGCCATTATTCTGCTGTTGCTGAGTTTCTAAATGTTTTAGCTCCTGCCACTTTCAGTGATCTAAACTTTGGTCTTCCTAAAGTGGTATCTAATGTAAATTGCAATCCGTACGCTCTTTTGTTTCCAATTCTTCCTCTTATTGAGTAGTCTTCTCCTGCCGTTAATTGACTGCCGTTATTAAAGCTTGCTAGTGTACCCAGGTCTATGTTCCCATCTACGTTTTCTGTTTCAGCAGATATGTTTCCATTGCTAGCCAATCCTTCTTCAGATTCTATATGCAATTCAAAGTTGTTCCATTTTTTTCTATCTATAGATTGAAGTGTGTACATTCTAGTTGTAGCTGATGAAACGACTCTTTCTGATTTAGAAGCAGATCCTACCTGAACGGTGTATATGTCATGGCCTCCAGTTCCTCCCTCGATCTTATGAACACCTCCCGTTCTATTGGTTGCGTACACTCCTCGGTTTTGGCCCTTTCCAGCTATCGTTAAGTGAGTAAATTCCCAAGCAGTATCGTTTATAGAATCTATGGACTCCCAATTTTTGTTTATAAAATTATAAATTAGAAGTGTGTTGTTCGTTGTCGCATTAATCCCAATTGGAAGAGCTATGAAATATCTGTTATCAAAATATACAGCTACAGCATTTTCTGCATAATCTTTATTTATGTCTTGAATGGTAGCTTCAATGGTTGCTGATAATGGAAGATCCCTGCCGCGTAAGTTATACAAGTCTTGGAAATCTACACCGTAAATACCATTGTCGGACAAGAATATAAGATTGTTAGATACTTGAACTATACTTTTCCTGGCCAAGCATCCTACTTCATCTGTTATTAGCGTACTTCTAGCATCTTTTATAAAAAAACTATTGCTAATTAAATGGATGCTGCTTCTGTTGAAAACAACTAGGTTGTCCTCTGAAAAAGAATGAAGTCCAACTATGAAGTCTGAAGTTCCTGCATTTAGTCTAAATTGACCAAATATAATATCGTACTCATCGCTAAGTAGAAACTGGGAAAATAGAAGCTCATCATGTATGTTCCTATCGGTAATTGTTGTCCCGCTTGAATCTTCGTCCATTGAGTACCTAAAAGGAACTACCATTCGTCTTTGGTGATATTCTCCAAAAGGAGGAGCTGGCATATGGGTAAATCCAGAACCTTCGGATGCTTTTTCTAAAAACGTTGGAGTAGCCGTCAGTGTATCTTTTGACGTTTTGATTCCATCAGTACATTCAGCGGGTACTGAGAACGTAAAACCTTTTTTAAGTCCTACGGTGGGAGATCCACTTGCACTTTGGCTACTCAATGTTCCAGATATATAAATTGAAAATGTTGTTGTGCTTCCTACTTCAGCGACAACCCTATTTCCATTAACGGATGAATGGTAGTTCGCTATACTAATAGGATCACCCACTTTTAGCTCATGTCCTGCTGATGTAGTAAAAGTTGCTTTATTGTACCCAGTAAACGATCCAGTTCCAGATGTCGTGCTAAGACTGGTTGTAGAAATAGCTGTAGGACTACTATCTGTAACAAAAACTTCTTTTACAAAGAACTCAAAGTGAAAACCGCCGCCGTCCTTAGGAACAACTTGTCTTAGTCCAGACCCACTAATGTCGTATTCCGCGTCATCTGGGTCTGTAATATTTGAATTTACACCATTTTTTATAAATATAGATGTTCCTTGGCTCAGTGATCCAGTTTCGGAAACTACCGTTGCCAACTGGTTCACTATTTGGAAGCTTCCAGCAGGAACTATAATGTCTGAGGGTTCTGTAAAAGATCCGTTTGCTACTCTAGTGAATTCAGGAGTTCCAGTTAGTGCACCATCCCATTCTAAGGCAATATCACCATCCCTAAAAATAAATACTCTGTTAAATGCTTGTAGTGCCTGTCCTCCAACTGCACTCAACCCGACTGGGTAGTCTATGTCTACGGTTGAACTATCTGATGTTTTTACGACAGATGCTTTATTGGTTCCGACGCACAATACATAGCTTTCTGAATTGTTATTTGGATCGCTGTATTCTATTGCATCTTCAATTTCATTAATAGCGGTGTCATCTAAATATGGACCCCTAGCTGTACCCACTGTAGCTATGTTCGTAAGTCCAGTTATGACCACTGTGATTCTGTCATTGGTTGGAGCAGATGCTATAGCGTAGTTCCCGTCTATCGGAATGCTGACGCCAGATACGTTGGTTCCTGCAAATCCAGTAAGGTTCACTACTTTGCCAACCCAACTTGCAGCCGCTTGTCCTGCGTAAGGAAATGCGTCCGAACCAAAAGCTATCGTTACCGTATTGCTGCTAATAGAGGGAGTTCCTGAAATAGAAGGCCACGCATTGTTGTGTAACCTAACAGAACCTACTTTGAGTGGAGCTGGTTGAAATGGAGATGCTAGGAAATTAACGGGCTTTCGCGTTTGCCACTCTCCGTTTAGTCCTAATCGACCATTGTTTGATTCTGTTAATACGCCCGTTGGTAGCTGATCTGGACGCAAGCGATTATTGAACCCCGTAAATCCAGTATCGAGTTCTTCAGCTATTCGGTCATCTTGTTTACCGTATCTATCGTACCTAGCCATTTAACAACTCCAAGCTTTCCTGCTCCAGTAATTAGCAGACAGTTTATTGCTTTTACCCTTAATGCCACCCGACCTAGCACAGTAACTTTTCTTACGTGCTGGGTTACTTTTTTTGATGCTCATGTTAGAATCCCCGAAGCGTACTATCTTTTCTTTTCCACCCTGACAAGCTTTCACAACAGATTTCTTCCCGCCAGACACTTGCCTTTTCGGAACGTTACACTTCATGCTTTTCTTATTTATAGCCACTATTTCTTTTTACGAAGAGTTATGTAAATATGAAATGCTAATGCAGTAAGGGGGATTAATATACCCCCAACCAACGCAGCCCAAGCCCTGATCTCTCCCTCGAACTGACCGAGGCTAATGCTAAATCCCGTAGCAGTTCCAAGCCATGAAGTTAATGTTGTTTTAATCCACATTGGCGATTCTTTTACTGCTGCTAGTATCATTAGCTTCGGGAGACCCCTTTTAGTTTCTCGTAAGATCGAGCACCCACTAAACCGAGCATACCCATAAGGATTGTCGTTAGTTCGCTAGTGTCCAATCGTGGAGCACCTGAGAGGTCGTAACCAGCAAGGAATCCAACCCAAGCAGCGATAGGTTGAATGATGTAGTTCCACGCGAGAGCAAACCCGCAAACCCAACCGCACCACGGACGCCAACCAGAAACGAAAACACTCTTATGCTGTGCTTCAACTTCGTTTATGCTGGTCTGAGCCGCTGCCGCTGCGAGTATTCCTTCAGCAAAAGATGCTTCGACTGATTCACGCGCTCGCTCTCTCTCGTTCTTATTCGGAATAAGATCCAGAACTTTGTTGACTGCTGGCCCAATTAGGGGCGCTAGGAATGCTGGTATCATGGCTTTAGTAATGATTTACTTATTACTTCTTTTTTTTCTTAGCCATTGGTTTTTTCTTCCCCTTAGCTTTTACAGCCGTAGATGGCCGAGCGGCTTTGCTTCCGTATGTTCCTTTTCCGTATAGCATAATCTTACTTCCTTTTCGAAGCGACAATAGACATTATTTCACTAATACCTTGAAAAGACAAAGCGAGCATTGATCCTGTTGCACCCCATCCAAGCTTGTTCAGCTCAGTGTTCATTACACAAATTGTGAAACGTGAACTATTGAAGCACCTGATACACCCAAAAACTTAGCAGCCCTAGCGGCTTGAGCACTAAAGGTAATTAGTCCTTTTTCCTTAACAAGGAGATGGCCATTAGATGCGGTAGGAGTGCTACCATCAAATGTAACAATAACATTATTGTCTTGTACATCGATCATGCAGTATTTGGTGTCGCTATCAAGGGCGGCAAAAGAAACACCAGATCCTGTTGTTGCACAGGAGAGGTTTTCTCCAGCAACCGTTTCATTCGGACGAGGATATAGATTGGTGATTAAACTATTCATTTATCTTGATTGTTGGGATACGTGCGTCCGAAAACGCTTTCCTATAGTGTTGTTATTTGCTACTTGCTGTGGATTGTCCATTTCTTCGCCTAGATAGTTCTCAGCAATCTGTTCCTCAAAGGAAGCTTTATTGTGTTGCCCATCCATTCGGAGAAAATCGGCGTACGTGGCATGAGCCATGTAGTAAAAAAATTCTTGTGGTACTTGCGTCAAAGATGCAGCCCCATCAATGTCTAGGCTTGTCAACAAGGTAATTGGTTTTTTGTAAGTGACCCAAACTTGGCTTTCCTTTGCATTTACAGCATTCAGAATATGAGCGCCGTCGGACTGAACGCCGAACTCGTATTCGACAGAAGACATATTAAGGAACGCTTGGTTCCGATGAATTCTAACGAACTCCCCAATTTCGCTTAGATCCCTAACCCGTGGGGCGTTTGCCTTAGCTGACGGAGAGGTTCCAATGCTCCAGCCTGTTTCCGTTATGCTAGTTGAGCTTAAAGAGTAGTACGCAGTTTCGGTAGCGTTAGGAAATCCTTCTATAATTATCCAGGCGTTGTTTCCGCTATTCCTAATTAGGCTGAATGCGGCAGTTTTGACCTTACCTGTTCCTGTAGTGGATGCTGATGCCGTAAAAATGGTTCCAGCGTTATTGTTTGCCGCACCAACCGAAGTAAAGTTGGAGGAGCCAGCGTACTCGATTTGGTACACTGTCCCGTTCTCTATAGCCGTGGCAGATATATCGGTAGTCTCGTAGTGCGTGTACGCCGATTGACCGTTCTCTGCTCCGTTGAGTTTGTACAGCCCATTAACTCCATCAGTTCCTGCACCAAACAGGTAGTACCCGTCTTGGGTAAATGGACATATTTGGTTCTGTATAGTACGTGGTTCAGCGGATATTAAGTACCTAGCCCAGTACGGAGTGCGGTTGTACGCTTCGTACATCCGCCTGTTCGCTAAAGCTAATAGATGAGCATTTTCAGCAGGGGTAAAATCAGATGTACCCGCCAGGGCGGATATCAGATCATACAAATCTTTATTAGCTTTATCCTGCATTACGCGTTATTGGGTGAGAGATCCTTGAACCTCTTGTTATAATCTTGTATAAATTCTTTAGAATGCACGGTGTCGTTCCCGTACTTCTTTGTTAGCCTAAAAAACTCTCTTGGTGGCATTACTGCCACTGGCCTTCCCAGAACAGGATGCTCCTTGCCCTTAAGTTCTGCGGACTCTTTTCTAGCAATGTCTGTTCGAGCTTTTTCGGTTTCTTTTTCGAGCTTCAGTCCAGTCCTAATCTCACGCATGAACGCTCGATTTATTTCTCCGTCGCTGTATCGTGGAAAAGATGTAATGATATTCATAAACAAAAAGGGGGAGGCCAGTTAAAGCCGACCTCCCCCTTCAAATAATTAATTAATTAATTATGATGCGTAAGCCAAACCAGCGGTTGGGAAGTATGAAACCAACAAGCGAATCTTCCCAGAAGTAGCTACATTTGGAGCCGCTCCCGTGAAGTTGTAGGTAAGATCAACAGCGCTAACGAGGTGATTTCCAACTTGGGAAACCGCTCCATTGTTGCGGAAGATTTTGCCTAGATTACCGCTATCGCTGAAGACATCGGCTTCAACAACG
>Ga0209384_1000779_pt1 | contig 18389 bp, 11 predicted proteins | sample CoawatmetaG05DNA_FD_187511 | JGI IMG/M metagenome (GOLD analysis project Ga0209384, IMG submission 187511) | Marine microbial communities from the West Antarctic Peninsula - Coastal water metaG058-DNA (SPAdes) (version 2) | ecosystem: Environmental > Aquatic > Marine > Coastal ... | reverse complement strand
GGAAGTTCAAAAGAATAACTGTCAGAGGGAATAGCCCACGTTGAAACAAAATTTTGAGAAAAACCCAAAAAAGATAATAAAAAGAAAAAAAATGAATAAAATTTCAAATTACCTAGTTATTTATTTATAATTGATTAATATTAATTTTAGTAATAATTTTATCAAAATATTCAAAGTACTTATTTTGTGAATCATTAATTCCTTATTTATAACGTAATCTTTGTTATTAAACAAGTAAGGAAATCTTAAGTTTAAGATAATAATTACCTTTTAATGAACAATAAAAAAGATTACTGAATCCATCAAATAAATATAATATATTTATTTAGTACTTGTACAATCAAATTAAGGATAATAAGATATACTGCAATAATCAATTATAGAAATATTCTATGTTATTGTTGCAATTATTTGATATAATGGTGATTTAAAAAGGTGTTTAAATCCAGTAATTTGCAGTATTCGATCCCCTGTCTCTCCGCTAAGTAAAATCCTAACTACTTTATAAACAAGTAATTAGGATTTTTCTTTTTAAAAATTAATTGTATTATTCTAAAAGTTGCTTTGAATAAAAAATAATATTAAATTTCATGGATCAAATGTTAATGAACAAAATTTTTAAATATTATTTATGAAATATTTTTATATAATTATTTCTCTACTACTTGTTGCTTGTTCAACAACCACAAAAGAGTCTAATCAAAAATTAGAAGATATTCCTTTTATTCCCCTAGCTCAAGAAATTGAAAGTTCAAATTCGTTTCTTTTAGCTAATGAATTGAGTTCAATTGAAATAAAAGTTAGATCTGAAAGAATTAATGTTGCTATTGAAGATTTTAAAAATTTTTGGAAAGAACAAACATCTTATGAAATACCAATTAATAATATTGTAAATGATAACTTAAAATCTATTAAATTAGAATTAAGTCCTAGTTCAGAAACATCAAAAGAATTTTATCAGCTGAGAATTAATAAAAAAGGAATAGAAATTAAATCAAATACTGAAGAAGGTTTATATAGGGGTTTAACTACTTTAAAGCAGGTAGTTATTTTTTCTGATAGTAAAAATAATATCAAAAAACTTTCAACAGGTGTCATAAATGATTTTACAAGTTATGAGTATAGAGGGTCTATGATGGATGTTGCTCGTCATTTTTTTGATGTAGAGGATGTTAAAAGATATATCGACGTATTAAGCTTATATAAGTTTAACTTTCTTCACCTTCATCTATCTGATGACCAAGGATGGCGAATAGAGATTAATAAATGGCCAAAACTAACTACAATAGGAGGTGAAAAAGAAGTAGGAGGAACAGATGGAGGATTCTATACTCAGAAAGAATTTAGTGAAATAGTTAATTATGCACATAATAAATTTATCACAATAATTCCTGAAATTGATGTTCCTGGACACACTAACGCTGCCTTGGCTTCATATTCAGAATTAAATTGTGATGGAATAAGTCCTGAAATTTATACTGGAACAGAAGTTGGGTTTAGTTCACTTTGTGCTCAAAAAAAAGAAACATATACATTTTTAAAAGATGTAGTTAATGAAATTTCTCTTTTAACAAAAGGTCCTTATTTTCATATCGGGGGAGATGAATCTTATAAAACTTCAAAGGAAGATTTTATACAAATTATTGATTCAGTTATATCATATGTTCATAACAATAATAAAATACCCATTACATGGGATAATGATGTTAAAAATGCAGAAATTGCTCAATTTTGGAATTTATCAGGCAGTGACCTTATAGCCCTTAAAAAGAGTAAAAAAATAATATATTCACCAGCTAATAAAGCATATTTAGATATGAAATATGATAGCTTAAGCAAATTTGGTCTGAACTGGGCAGGATATTCATCAATTAAAAATGCTTATGAATGGGATCCAAAAATTATAGCAACTCAATTAAATTTAAATGAAATTGATATTCTTGGAATTGAAGCTCCAATTTGGTCAGAGACAATAAGTTCTTTTGATGAATTGGCTTATTTAGTATTTCCAAGATTATTAGGACACTCGGAAATTGGATGGACTTTAAATGAAAATAGAAAATGGGAGGCTTACAATCAAAGATTAGAAAAACACAAAATATATTTAAAATCTATAAATATTGAATCACCATATTGAAGTATAAATTCTTCTGAATTGTACCACTACACTAAAGACACAAGTGGAATAAATAGTAGAATTAGTTTTTTTATAATAAATATTCAACTACGAAATACATAATAACACTTACTATAAGAATGATTTTCCAGTATTCCTTCAATGTCTGAAGTTCGGAGTTATCATGCCCATATTTTTTATTAAAATCTTCATTCATTTTAAACACAAACCTAATATAGTGATGATTCTAATATTCATTATTTTTTGTGATAGCAATACTGTCTTCATCTAAATTACAAGAGAAAATAAAGATTAGAATTAGAAAAAAATTTACAAACCTCTGTGCCATAATAAAAAAGTTTTTACATACTTTGGATTAAATTTAATTATTAGTACTATCATAACGGACCTAAGAAAATAAAGTATCAATTATTTAATAAAAGTATCCTATGCAAAAAATATTTGATTATAATTTTAAAAGGTTAACTATTCTTGTGATGTAGATTAAAACCAGTAATGTTTTAATTTTATACTCCCCCTATTTATATAAAGTATACTTTTTTAAATGGAGTTTGTACATTAATTATAGATGTAAGTTTATAATTGTCTGATTTTGTTAAGAGTTAACATTTGTGATAGACCCAAAAAAAAAGAGACTTGCTTTTTAAAGCAAGTCTCTAAATAAAATTGTAATTGATTTAATAAAATCAGCGATTTAAACAAAAACTATGAAAACAACTATCAATTTTATATCATAAATTTATTACTTAGCCCAAAATAATTTAGTTGCTTGAACATCAGCTCCTTGTGCAGAAACTGCAGCTTTAACATTATCTCCATTTTTATTATAAGCTCCACTTCCATATCTCATTCTCTGAGGATAGTAACCATTAAGGTCTCCAATCTCATACATGTCTGAATCTAAATTATTAGATTCAATTCCTGGAAGTTTTGGATATCCAGTATCTCTAACAACAGCCCATGCTTCAAAGGATTCAGTGAAATATGCAATCCATCTTTGTATCGCTATTTTTTCAAGATTTTCTTCAGCAGTTCCACTAAGTGTTGCCATAGCTTCTTCAGCAATAAATTTTTCAATTTTATCGTCCGCTACATTCCAAAGTTTCATTGCATGTCTTAATCCTGTTTGATAATGAACATTTGCATCAGCAGAACTCACACCTAAAACTGCAGCTTGTGCAGCTAAGAAATGAGATTCACCAGCAGTCATTACAATTTGAGGAAAAATTTGATTACCCGAATTTTTTCTATTAACCACCCATGGAGCAGGTTCAGAGAAAAATTGTCTGTGTAAATGTGGCTTAATTTTACTGTTCATTCTAACAGGTTGACCAACATATGCTCCAGCTGCTACAGTTACAGTTCTTGTATCTCCAGTTACTCCGCTATCTGTGACATCTGCACCAGATGCAATAAGGTGATTAACTAAAAAGTCTGTATGCTTCTCAAATAGAGAAGTGTTTGAACCAGACGAAGCTCTTTGTAAAGTAAAAGTTCCTCCAGTAATTGGCATCGCATATTCATAAATTCTTGGATCATTGTTATTACGCAGGTGATCAACAAGCTTACTTCCTAAGTGCCAGTTACCACCTCCATAGAAATTATGCCAAATATCACCATAAACAGCACTTGTCCATTGTGATATTTCAGTATCTCTTGCCATTAGGGCATTATCATCAGCTAAAATTCCAGAACTTAAAGCTGAAGTTACATGAGCAGAATAATCAGCTCCATTTCCTCCATGTCCTCTAAGTGCCATCTTAAGTTTTAAGCTGTTAGCTAATTGCTTCCATTTTTGCATGTCACCGTTAAAGAAAAGATCGTTTTCTCCAAGTAATGCAGGTCCAGCTCCTGTTGTAGAATTAGTTCCTATAATACCAATAGCTTCATCTAGTTCAGCAATTACTCCTTCATAAATTGTTTGAACAGAGTCAAACTTAGGAGTAACTATATCAGGATTAGATGCTTCAGAGTATGGAGCAGCTCCAAATGTATCTGAATACTTTTGGTAGTATAACCCTTTCATGATAAGTGCTATGGCATAGTACTGCTGATTTTCAAGAGTACCTCCTGGCTTTACAAAATTAGTGTAAGAAGATAGTGTACTGTTGTAACCAGCCATGTAGTCATAAACTGCTCCAGTGTATCCACCAGAGTAAGTGTATCCTAATCCATCAGACCACCAGTTTGACTTGTAGCCAAATGCTGTGTGACCAGCAAAACGTGAGGCATGAATAAGCTCACCTCTCCAATATGGATACCTGTTAGGCCCAAAGAATTGCTGTTGAGTACTAGTTACAAAGAATTTTGCACTAACATCTTTTGCAGTTAAAGCAGTTGGGTTTTCATTTATTTCATCAAAATCATCTGTACAAGCTGAAAATGTGAAAAGAAAACAAAACGCTAAGTAAAAAATTGTTTTTTTCATAGTTATTATTATTATTATTATTAATTAAAATTTAAGTGTTACGTTTAATCCAACGCTTCTCATTGTAGGTAAGTTATTAGTTGCTATACCCATACCACCAATATTTGTACCCAACATTGCTTCTGGATCAATATCATCAGCTTTTTTTAATAAGAAAAATAAATTTCTTCCTATTAATGAGATATTCATACTATCAACACCTAAAGATTCTGCTATTGATAAATTAGTTCCAATAGACATTTCTCTCAATCTTACATTTGTTTGACTCATAGTATAGTTTTCAGCAATCGCAGAATGTTGTTGCCAGTAATTTTGAGCAGTTATATTAGATGTATTTACAGCTCCAGTTGCTGTTACAGCATCTAAAACAACACCACCTTCACGATATTCTAATGTTCTTATACCAACTCCATTACTATCGATAAGCCTAGCATCTGAATTATATACAACACCACCAAATCTACCGTCAATTAGGAAGTTCACATTAACATTTCCAAATGTGAAGCTGTTACTCCAACCTCCAAGCCAGTCAGGCTGAGCGTTTCCTAAGTAGTTGTCAGGTGCTGATGCGACCTGTCTTCCAGCATCATTAACAATATGTTTTCCATTTGCATCTTTTGACCATACAGTCCCGTATAAATCTCCTAATCCACCTCCAACTTTAGCTTGAACACTAAGGTGACCGCTATTTGTTGAAGTATAAACTAACGTACTTAGATCATCAATTAATGAGATTAACTTGTTTTCATTTTTAGAAGCAAAAACACTTGTAGTCCATTTAAAAGAATCTGTATCAAATACAGTACCTCCTAAATTTAATTCTACACCTTTATTTGTTACTTCTCCTACATTTTCTAAAAAGAAAGAATATCCAGTAGCAGCAGGAACAGGCACTCTAAATATTAAGTCTGTAGTCTTAATATCATATAAAGATAAATCAAAATTTAATTTGTTATTAAACATTGAAAGTTCTAAACCAAATTCAGTTGATGAAATATTCTCTGGTTTAAGATTAGGGTTTAGTCTTGTGCTTGGTGCACCTAAAGTTGTTAAACCTAAATATCCTTGACCTGGAACACTGAATGTTTGAACTAATTGGTATGGACTTGTGTCATTACCAACGTTCGCAACAGATCCTCTTATTTTAAATAAATCAAAAACTTTTTTATCTGGATCAATAAAATCTTGTAATAATAATGATGCATTAACAGACGAATATAAATAAGATCTGTTATCAGATGCTAAAGTAGATGACCAGTCGTTTCTTGCAGAAACATCTAAGTAAAGCCAGTTATCATATGCAAAATTAGCCGATCCATATAAAGAATTAACTTTTTTGATTTGCTGTGGACTATCCGTAAAATTATTAACATTAGTGTTTGAGAAAAATGGCTTGCTTGGAATCTTAAAAGATTCTCCAAACATTGAATTCCCTTGATATGTTCTCTTAGACATATTACCACCAACATTTAATACCATATTGATATCACTCGTTAAATCTTGTTTAGCAGTTAATAAAAATTCAGAATTTAATTCTCCACTTTTAGAATTACTTCTTCCTAATCTTCCTGAAGCATAAAAATGGTGACCAGCTTGTCTTACATAGTACGAACTTGCACTTGTAATATCGGCACCAACTCTAATAAAACCAGAAAGCCAGTCAGTAAATTTGTAGTTTATTTTACTAAAACCAAAAATTCTTTCTCTAGTATCTTCGTCTTTATCATGAAGCATCATCCAGTAAGGATTAGCACCCATCTTTCCTTTTCCAACAACAGAAATAGACATATATTCAGCTGCATTTGATGGATTGTCCATTTGATAATTCATAAGATCAGCAGTAGCCACTGTTCTAGGCATCTGATGAATTACACCCATAATACCTTCAGCACCTGACCTTCCTCTACCTTCAATATTTTGAGAAAAGAATGTAACCTTAGTATCAATACTTAGCTTATCTGATAATGTTGAACTCCCTCTAAGATTGAAGTTATGGCTTTTTAAACTAGAGCCAGGTAAAACACCTTCAGTCTTATTATTAGTATAAGAAAATCTATAATCAGTAGTTGCAGTACTTGCATCTATAGCAATAGAATTTATTGTTTTAACACCTGTTTCGAAAAAATTCTTAACGTTATCAGGTCTTGCAGTGTAAGCTTTTTGAGTTCCATCATAATATAATTGCGCATCTCCATTAGCTACTGGTCCCCAAGAACTACTTACCATATCAGCTAAACTTGTAGCTGCATTTCCTGCACTACCTTGTCCATATGTATTTTGAAGTTCTGGTAAAAACATTAAAGCATCCATAGTTGTGTTAGAATTTAATGTAACTCCAAATTTAGAGCCAGAAGCTCCTTTTTTAGTTGTAACTAAAATAACTCCATTACCTGCTCTAGATCCATATAACGCAGCAGCATTAGGACCTTTAAGAATAGTAACAGACTCAACATCGTTAGGGTTAATATCACTAATACCACCTCCACCAATGCTGTTATTCCAAATACTACCACCTGAATTAATACCATCCTGGTTAATTGGAATACCATCCACTACAATTAAAGCTTGAGTGTTTCCAGTAAGTGAATTATTTCCACGAAGAACAATTCTTGATCCAGAACCAATAGTACCAGATTGAGTTATGTTTAGACCAGCAACTTTACCAACTAAAGCATTGGCAATGTTATGATCTTTCACCGTGTTAATACTTTCACTTTTCAGTTCAGTAATACCATAACCAAGTGATTTTTTCTCTCTAGTTATACCTAGAGCTGTAACAACAACCTCAGATAAAGAATTATCTGGTGAAAGTTGAACATCAACTGTTGCAGATGATCCCACAACCTGTGATTGTGAAGCATATCCAACAAAACTAAATACAAGAGTTTCCCCTGTATTAGCATTAATTGAATAATTACCATCAAAATCAGTCGAAACTCCATTTGTAGTTCCCTGAACTAGTACGGTAGCACCAGGAAGTGGTATACCGTCATTGTCCGTAACTGTACCACTAATTTGTTGAGCTTGCATTGTAAATCCAAATGCAAACACTAACAAAAAAGAAGACAGAATTTTTAGTACATTTTTTTTCATAATTTTGTTTGTTTAATTGATTAGCACAAATTTAAACCACAACAATAGTTTTTTAATACAACATTGCATTACATAAGTACTACATGAAATGTAATATGAAAATAAGATTTTGTTATCTTTATTGAATAATAAAAAACACCTACAGAGAGGGTTTTAAAAAAAATGGCAGTTTTAAGTAAAATAAAGAGATACTACAAATATACTACAAGTATAATAGTGGCTAAAGTTTTAGAAAAATTAGACACTCAATATGTAAGTGTTTAAATCTTGACTTGCATCAATATTTAATATTTTTGACAATCTATATCTTTGGGTTTCTACTGTTCGTAAAGAGATCCCACTCATTTTAGCAATTTCATTATTAGTTTGATTCATTTTAATATAAGCAGCGAGCCTTAAATATGTTTGAGACAAACTATGACGTTCATTTAAAACTTTATAAAATTCTGGATAAACATTAGTAAATATTTTATCAAATTCTACGTAGGATTTTTCAGAACTAATAAGTTCTGTTACTTCTTTTTCAATTCTTCTAAACGAATTTTCATTAACCTCACTTTTTTTCAATTTTGCTTTTATATTTTTCAAATACTCATTCCTTTGAAGAATAAAATTGGCTTTACTGGCTAGTTCTCTATTTTTTGATTCTAATTTACTAGAAAACTCATTTTTTTCAAGCTCTAGTCTAGCATTCTTTTCTTTTTGAATTTTATATCTAGAAATTAAAGTAATTATAAGCAAAAAAGAAATTAATATAACTATTGAAATTAATGTAATGAATTTATAATCTTTTAATCTGTTTTCATATAATTCAATTTCTTTTTCATTTAGAATTAGTTGACCCTCAATATTATCAAAATTTATAATTTCTTTTTCTTGAAAGGTTTTTATAATAGAATCCTTGATTTTTATTAATGCTGTTTTTTTATTTTGAATTTTATAAAGTTTAGCTAAAACATTATATTTTTTTATTTTCAATTCATCGCTAGATGAAAAGTTGATACCATCTAAAAGCACCTTTTCAGACTCATCATACCTTTTTAGTTGAATAAGACAATTAGCTAACTCCAAATCTATATTAGGCATGTGGTCAAGATTTAAAACAAGACCAATTGATAATTCTTTTCCTTGATTCAAAGCAGTTAATGCTTTTTTAAATTCTTTTTTGTTTATTAGATGCGATCCATATACTGTTAAAGTATAAGCATACCATATTTTTATTTCGGAATCAATTATTTTATTTTGATTTTCATTTAAAAATAATTTTTGTGCTAAATCAAAATAATAAAGTCCAAGTTCTTCTTTTTCAAATTGAAAATAAAAATCGATCATTACCATGTATTGAAACATTATACTTGCCTTTTTACCAATCTTTTCTCTTCTTTTTAAAGATTTTTTATGGTAAAATTCAGCTTGCTTGAAATTTTCTAATTTCGTGTAAACTAAGGCTAAATTAGATTCACTAGTGTTTAATCCAAATCTGCCATCTGAACTTTCAAGTGAATCCGATTTTTCATATAGATTGAAATTTTCTATTGCCTCATTATAACTTTTAATTGATTTTTCGTAATTATTGGTATTATAATAAAGGTTTCCTAAGCCAACTAGAACCCATGGCGGCTTATTTACATTAGGATGTTTTCTTTCAGATTTAGGAATTAAATGATGAATTCTTATCGCATTAGCAAAATATTCAATTGATTTAGTGTAGTTTTTTGAAAAAAACAATAACGACCCTATTGACGAGTTAATATCTCTAATATCAGATGAAACTTCTCCAGTATTATTTAATTTTAAAGCCTGAAATCCAAAATCAAGAGCTTTTTTAGAGTCAAACACTATATATTTATTAACAGAGTCTAAAAGAGATGAAATATCTTGACCATACCCAGAAAAAGTAAATAAAATTGATAAAATTATTAGTGACTTTTTCATCAATCGAATATATTAATAACTATTGACAATCTATTTATTATGTTTTTTCTTTATTAAATAGGTAGAAAATAAAAATTTATTTTAATAAGTTAATTTCCTAGAGCAGATAAACTAATAACTAAAATAGCAGCAACAGCAACAAAATATATACTACAAGCTGTGCAGACAGATTTTAAGATTGAAAATTTTCTAACTTTAACTTCTTGTATTTCACTCTTTAAGATTGTTTGGAGTCCTCTATTATTTTATAAAACTATTATTTTTTCATAACTAAATGATTAATTCAATTTTAAATAAAATAACATTCCAAAAGAAATGTTATTTTAAATTTATTGCAATAATTAGAAGTTCGTGAATTACAAAAGAATATATGCTAATAGTTTAGAAAATCAGTGATCGATTCTTTAAAAATTTATTCTTGAATACTTGCATTATCGACCACAGTGATTAAAGAAGAAAATGACAATTTAGGATCTCCTTTTAAAGACAAAGTTTTATAAATATTATAAATGGATCTTTTAAAAACTTTCTGTGAGATGGTTTTTCCCTGGTATTTAATTGTTATCGGCATATCAAGATCTAACATTTCATCATTAACATATAATTGAAGTATCTCACTATAATTTGAAATTATGTTAATTTCATTTTGTTCCGTACTGTATTCTGCGATAATCTCACCCCCAGTTTCAATTAATTTATCAGGTGTTCCAATCCAATAAAAACTACTATGGTGTCGGTCATCTTGTTTCCATACTATTTTCTTAGGAATAGGGTTACGTAGATTGTTTTTCATCCAAGGTATTGCAACAGCATCCTTTTTATTCATCCAGTGACCCAACCCATCATGAATTTGCACCTGATGAAGGTAGGTTCCAGGAGCATTACTCTCAAGCTCGTCAAGCAAATTTTTCCATTGCTGAGCTTTCAGATTTCTATCATAAGCTGTGTCTAACGCACCAACATGCAAAGCAAAAGGAGTATTTTTTAGTCCCAAGGGAGAAGAATCATTTGGGTGTCCAGCCATCATAGCTGCTGCTGCCCAACGATCTGCCATTCGCGGTGCTAATTGATAAACACCATCTCCTCCGGCAGAGTAACCTAATAAATAAACTTTATTTGGGTTTACGTTTTCCATTGTCATTGCCATTTGTATTATAATATTAAAAAAATCATCAATGTGATTTTGATGCCATAAATTCCATGTATTGGTCGTGGCTCTCGCGGCCAAGTAAACACCTTCAACCGTATTCATGGTCTGATTATATAAATTCTTTTGATTTTCATATTGTTGATCGTTAACAACAGAAGTCGTACCTCCACCTCCATGCAATGAGATAAATAAACTTCTCCCATCAGAGGGTTCATTACCAAATATTTTATAATAAAAAGGCATAACTTTTCCTTGATAATTTAATTTTCGCTGGCTCCAATCTGCCCCAAAAGTAGTTTTCATTATTTCTACTTTATCTTGTACAAGAAGATTGGTTATTTTTTCTACCCTATTTTTCGCTAATGGTTCTTTGGAAAAACTAAACGAATCTAAAGACTTTCGACTGTCAAATGGCTCCGCTAGCCATTCCTCCAATGATTTTGGTTCACTCTCAACAGTGTTAACAGAGGAGTCATTATTAGTACAACCCAATATTATAAGAGACAAAAAGAGAGTGGGTATGTGTTTTATCATAAATGAATTTAATGTTAATTGTTTTTTAAATCATTTTTAATATCCTTTTTAACAGATTTTAGATATTTTTCTCTTTTACTACTTGAAACAAATGGAACTGACCAAAATTGTTTTGTTTTTGTAAATAAAGAAAGTCTCCAACCAAAGACAAAAGTATAAACACCCATAACCAACCTTAACTTCACAGAATTTAGATATAAAGTTAAAACAGGAATTGCAGGAGCACCATGTGTTACGTAGGTTCTTACTTTTTTGTCCTTTAAAAACGGTTTAGGGTAGGCATATAATTTTGTGATATTAACAAATTCGTAAGCAAATCCAGGGGCAAAAACTTCATCAAAAAATATCTCCATTCTTGGAGTTAGTCTAAACCACCAAACAGGTGAAATAAAATAAATTCGTTCACTCCAAGTAACTAAATCTTGATATTTCTTTATCAATTTAACGCGTGGTCTTGTAAAACTATCTCGATACAAATCTATAATCTCAATTTCTTCATTGTTTTTTGACAATTCACTTTTAATAGTTTTAAAAATACCATCATAACAAAATGATTCTGTATTTGGATGACCAATTATAATTAAATTTTTCATTCGCCAAAAATATAATATTAAAAATGATTTAACTACGTTAAATAAATATTTAAACGACGGCTGTTTTTAATATTACAAATCAAATAATCTAAGAAGGCATGGCTATATTTATCCTTTTAAAAAAAATTATTCATGCTGTGATTTTTGTATATTTACTCTGTAATTATAATGAAGTAACACTTTATTTTAAAGTAAATTAAATGACAAAAGGTAAACTCAATAGTATCTTAAATAATAAATGTCCTAGATGCAATGAAGGAGATTTTTGGAAGATTAAAAATCCATATTTAAATATTTTTTTTAATAATGGAGATAATAATAAAAATTGTTCGATTTGCAAATTGAAATATGAAATTGAGCCTGGATTTTTTTTTGGTGCTATGTATGTGTCTTATGCTATAGGAATTGGAATGGGAATTTTTATTTTTCTTTTATTATTTACTCTACTAAAAATTAAAAGTCTTGGAATAGTAGTCTCACTTGTATCTTTAGGTGTATTATTTTTTGCTCCTGTCAATTACTATTTGTCAAGATTGATTTATATTAATCTTTTTGTAGAATACAAAAAAAATAAATCATAAAATACAATGAAATTTAATAGATTTATAAAATGAACTTAGACTCCACCGCCAAAGAACTTATTGAGTATATAGAAAATCGAATTGATAACAATTTAGTTAAGAACTCAATCCACAAAGTGAAATTTATGACTGCTAGGGATATGTTAGTAGAAATTACAAATAGCTAATTTTATATAAGAAACCTTTAGTTTATTTTATTTGTTTTTAAAAACTCTATAAATCAACTAGAGTAAGATTGGTTCTCTTTTAATTTATAAAGATTTTACTCTTCTACTATAGGTAATTCAATATATGTTGCATTTTTACTATTACAGAAAATAGTATGAGTTGCCTTTGTAAAGTCACTATCTTTTGCTTTAAAAATATTAGGTACATACTTTTGTGGGTTACGATCTATAATAGGAAACCAAGTACTTTGTATTTGAATCATTATTTTATGTCCTTTTAAGAAAACATGATTAATTTGATGTAAGTCAATTATAATCTCTTCTGATTTATTTGGTGTAAATGGCTCTGGATTTTCGAAACTTTTCCTGAAACGACCTCTAAAAACTTCCATTGTGACTGGTAACTGATACCCACTCATGGTTTTGTCTTTCTCATAAAAATCAGGATATACATCTATAATTTTAACTATAAAATCCGCATCAGTAGCAGTGGTACTTGCATTGATGTGTGCCTTAACCTTTCCTGTTACTGTTATATTTTTTAGTAAGGTTTCTGTTTTAAAATTCAATACATCTGGTCTAGAGCTAACAAAGCGCTGGTCCTCTACGTGCCAAGAACTCCAATTACTATCTTCAGAAAATGTTGATTCTATTGGTCTTTTTCTGTATGGAATTGGTTTTAAAGGGTCACTTATATAACTTACCGATCCTGTTTCTAAAGTTGGTTTATTAAAGGAAACTGTATTATCTGAATGAGTATATAATCGTTTGATTGTTACATTTTTCGGGGTCCAGGAATCATACGACTGCCACTGATTAGTTCCAGTTTGAAAAGAATGGACTTCATTAAATTTTCCATCACCAATATTTTTTAACCAGTAGTCAAACCACTTTTTTTCATAATCCTGAAACCATTCAGATGTATTGCTTCCAAATTGTATTTTACCTAGTGCATTACCATTTTTACCTGACCATTGCCCATGATTCCAAGGACCAAGAATCATGTAATTTTTGTTAGAGGCATCCTTCTTTTCCAAATGCTCATACATTACCTGAGGGCCCATCAAATCTTCGGGATCAAAATAGCCTCCTACATGTAAAATAGGAATTTCGGGAGCATGAATATTTGTTAAACTCGATTGCTGTTTCCAATAATCGTCGTAGTTAGGGTGCTTTACAAAATCATTCCATGATGGAAATTTATTTTTAAAATATTTTTCATTTACATTACTTAAACCTCCGAGTTTTAAATACCAGTCAAATACATCATATTGAGGAAATGGAAATAAGCTTAGAGACTCTTTATTTTTTTCAACTAAATATGCGTACTCAAATGCATAACTTAGTCTAAATGCTCCATTGTGATGAAAATCATCTCCTAGAAACATATCAGCTGGTGAGGCCTGTGGAGAACTTGTTTTTAATGCTGGGTGTGAGTTTACTGAAGCCTGTAGGGAAGTAAGACCTGGATAAGAAATACCATAGATTCCAGCCTTACCATTGTTATTGGATATATTTTTAACCAACCAATCTACCGTATCATAAGCATCAGTACTTTCATCAGTTTTAGAACTATCTTTTAAATGATATAGAGGTTTGGCTATTTCAAAAACACCTTCACTTTTAGATTTCCCTCTTACATCCTGAAGAACAAAAATATAACCTCCCTCAGCTAATCTTTTAGGAGCTGGTACATTATTATTTTTAATAGAGTCCCCTATCTTAAAAGGAGTTTCAGAGCCGTAAGGTGTTCTTTTTATAAGGAATGGAAAAGATTCTGTATTTCCAATAGGCTTTAATATTTCGGTATATAGCATTATTCCATCTCGCATAGGAATCATGTATGATTCTTTTGTGTATGATTTAATACTCTTATTGTCTTGAGCAATAAGAATAGTAAATTGAAAAAAAACTAAAAAACTAAAAAATATATTTTTTATCAAATCTGGATATTTTTAAGAATTATAATATAAGTAATTTATTAATTTTTATAACCTGGTCCTCTAACTACCCTTCCGGGTTTCGCTCCAGTATGTTCTCCATCTTCTAGTACTTGCTCTCCGTTTACAAAGACATGTATCATTCCTGTTGAAAGTTGATGAGGATCGGTAAAAGTTGCATGGTCTTGAATAGTTTCAGGATTAAAGATAGCTAAGTCTGCGAAATAACCTTTACTCAAGCTTCCACGTTTTTTTATTTTCAAATTAGAAGCTGGTAATGATGTTAATTTTCTTATAGCTTCTTCTATTGAAATTATTTTCTCATCTCTAACATACTTCCCTAATAATCTAGAAAAATTTCCATACGTTCTAGGGTGTGCACTTGAATTTAAAAAAACCCCTTCTGGAGCCTGTGATGCAGCATCAGATCCAAAACTCATGTAGGGTAATGCTATTTGTTTTTTTAAATTTTCTTCTGACATCAGAAAGTAAACAGTCTCAACACGACTACCATCTGCAACTACCAAATCCATCGCAGTTTCTTCAGGAGATTTACCATGTATTTTAGCAACCTGGGTTAAGGTTTTTCCTATATAATGTCGTAAACTATCGTTTTCAAAACCTACTAAAAGTAAATTATCTGATGTTCCTGCTGCAGCCATTAAATTTTCCCATTTGTCAGTTGGGGTTGTCATATCTAGTAATACCTTTTTACGTATCTCTGAGTCTTGCAAACGCTCTGCCCATTTTTCGTAACCACCTTCTTGAACCCAAGGAGGCATGGAAGCATCTAATCCTGTCGCTCCGGCAACATAAGTATACATATCAGTTGTTATTTTTAAACCTGCTGTCCTTGCAGAATCTATTTTCCTAACAACTTCATCATATTTATTCCAATTATCTTTACCACCCATTTTTAGGTGATAAATCTCAGCTCGAATATCAGCTTCATCTGCAATACGTATTAATTCATCCACACTTTGTAACAATCGATTTCCTTCGCTACGCATGTGTGATATGTAAAGACCATTATATTCAGATGCAACTTTACATAATGCAATCAATTCTTCTGTGGTTGAATAAAAAGCAGGCGCATAAATTAATGATGAACCAACTCCAAGTGCACCATCTTCCATCGCTTCTTTTACCATATTTTTCATAGAAGTCAATTCTTGATCAGTTGGAGCACGATTCTCATAACCAATGTGGTTAATTCTTACTGTAGTTGCTCCAATAAACGAAGCTACATTTGGTGAGATACCACGTTTTGTTAGTGATTGCAAATACTCATCCAGTGTATTCCAATCAATTTCGTATTTAATATCGCCTTGTGATGTTGGTAATTGTAATTGTTTTTTTAAATCTTCGTCAAAAGGCCCCATAGACCAACCTTCTCCAAATACCTCTAAAGTGACACCTTGCATAATATCACTAACAGATCTACCATCTTCAATTAATGATTCAGTTGCCCAAGAGAGTACATTTATAAAACCAGGTGCTACTACAAGCCCCGTTGCATCTATTTCTAGAGTTCCTGTTGCCTTTAACTTTCCAACAGCTGCAATTGTATCTGCATTAATACCAACAGAACCTAAATAAGTAGGATTTCCTGAGCCATCTGCAATTGTTCCATTTTTGATTAAAATATCATAATTATTTGATGGAGAACAACTAAATATAAATAAGGATAATATTAGGCTTTTGAAAAGTTTCATAATTTTTGATTTAGAAAGTTTAATTTTTGATTGTCTACAGCATAATTGAATTTAAAACATAATTAGTTTTTCGTTGACATTGTTGAAGAAACTAATTTATTGAATAGATATTGAATTTGAAATATAAGTAATAATTTAATAAATTAGTTTCTTTAAAGTTGTCAATGCAACAATTAAAATGATTTATTATTGACAATTATAATTATTTAATTTTAATTTGTGACTAAAACTCGTTAACTACAAATTATTTATTATAAAAAGATGAAAAAAATATTAATTATACTGCTTTCTATCCTATCAATTAACAATGCATTTTCGCAGTTAGATAAAAGACTAAAAGGTTTGGATTCTGAGCTTGAAAAAGTTTTAAAAAAATTAGAGGAACCTGGTTTTGCAGTTGCTATTGTAGAGAATGACCAAATTTTATATTCCAAAGGATTTGGATATAGAGATTATGAAAACAAAATCAAGGTAGATTCAAACACTTTATTTGCAATTGGTTCTGCTACTAAATCGTTCACTTCTTCTTTGTTAGGAGTTTTAAGAGAAGACGAAAAATTAAACTTTGAGGATAGTCCAATTGACCACATAAACGAATTAAGGTTTTATAACTCTCAAATGAATGATGTTATTTCTATAAGAGATATGATGAGTCATAGAACAGGATTGCCAAGACACGATCTCTCTTGGTATTTTTTTCCCACTTTTTCTAAGGATAGTTTAGTCTCGAGAGTTAAACATCATAAACCTTTTACAAGTGTTAGAAACCAGTGGTGGTACAACAATTTTATGTTTATGCTTCAGGGGGTTATTGCTGAAAGAATTACTAATAAAACTTGGAGTGAAAATATTAAAGAAATGATTTTTGATCCTCTTGGGATGACAAGATCCAATACTTCAATAGCAGAACTAGAAAATTCAGAAAATGCTGCATTTGGATATAGTCAAGATTTTAAAAAAATGGATTATTATAAAATTGCTGGAATGGGCCCTGCAGGAAGTATAAACAGTAGTGTAAATGAAATGTCTAAATGGTTAATTACTTGGATTAACAAAGGTGAGTATAAGGGTAAAAAAATATTACCACCTAACTATACAGAAGAAGCTATTAGTTCACAAAGTGTAGTAGTAGCTAATCTTCCAGATGAAGATAATCCAGGATTGCATTTAACTAATTATGGATATGGATGGTTTCTAAGCTCATATAAAGGTCATTATAGAGTAGAACATGGTGGTAATATCGATGGTTTTTCGACTAGTGCAGCTTTTTATCCTTCTGATAAAGTTGGAATTATAGTACTATCTAATCAAAACGCATCTAATACACCATCAATTGTAAGAAATATTATAAGCGATAGAATGTTAGATGTAAAAAAAACAGATTGGTTAAAATATCACTTCGATAAATTAAAAGAAGCAGAATTGATTCAAAAGGAATTAGATAAAAATGAAGATTCTGATAAAATTAAAGGAACTAACCCATCTCGTTCAATGAACGAATATGAAGGAGAGTATACAAATTTAGGCTATGGAACTTTTGACATATCAATGAAAAACGATTCTTTGTTTATGAAAATTCCTAATAAAACATTTTGGCTTAGTCATCACCACTATGATACTTTTTTGCCTTACGAGTTGAAAAATGGAAAAGTTAATCTAGAAGATGAATCTGTGATTTTTATTACTTTCTCAGCAGATCAGTTAGGAGAAATAAAAAAATTAAGCACAGGGTTGGAACCAGCAATTGAAGAACCTATATATTTTGACAGAAAAATTAAACCTATTGATATTGAAACTTCAGAATTAGATAAATATGTAGGAGATTTTAAGTTTATGAAAAACACATGTAAGACATATCTAAAAGAGGATGTGTTGTATGTTTTTGTTCCTGAACAACCAGAATATAGATTAAATCCAATCGGCAAGCATTTATTTTCTATTGAAAAACTAGATGGTTATAAAATTAAGTTTGATGTTAGTGAAAATGAAAAGGTTACTCACATTTCCTTTGTACAACCAAACGGTACATTTAAATATAAAAAGGATTAAAAGTTTAAATCAGGATAGTACTAGAAAACAAACTTTATTAATCTAGATAGCAGTTTTTAATATGGTC
>Ga0209384_1000778_pt1 | contig 18393 bp, 18 predicted proteins | sample CoawatmetaG05DNA_FD_187511 | JGI IMG/M metagenome (GOLD analysis project Ga0209384, IMG submission 187511) | Marine microbial communities from the West Antarctic Peninsula - Coastal water metaG058-DNA (SPAdes) (version 2) | ecosystem: Environmental > Aquatic > Marine > Coastal ... | reverse complement strand
AATGATAGATGACTTAGCTTTGAGTAGACCAATGAATCTAAGTTCAAAGGATAAAGCAGACCTCATTTCGTTTCTAATGACGCTAAATGACACCGCGTTTGTGTTCAATCCTCAAAATAAATTTCCACAATCGCTTCAAGTGAGAAGCAAGAATTAAATTTTAATTATCTAATAATTTTTTTATGAAAAAGAATACTTTGTCCTTAATACTCATGATGTTTAGCTTTTGTATTCAAGCGCAACTGAGTCCTTCGATCACTTCGTGGTTACAGAATACCACGCAGATAGGTACGTATTATGTTTCCGGGAATTCGACTCCAATATCGAATAACATCTTAGTGAATTGTCAGCAGGTTGAATATTCTGCGACCTCTGTTTACGTGATGGCTACTGGAATACCAGCCTATCCTACAGGTCCATTTTTAGATGGGAATCCAAGTAATGCAACGAACCAGTCCGCGATCTATAAATTTACACTTACGCCACAACAAAACTCCGGCACACCTACGTCCACAACCGGTAATAACATTGGTGTTTTCGTAAACGGGGTGTCACTTTTTGATTACCGTGATGGGGTGTCATGGAATCCTGGTACTAGTGCCCTATGTGGTGGTCCCGGAAACCCACCTTGTCCGGGAGGGCCTATGTCTTCTCGAGATTGGAACCGCGATGCAATTCCTGCGGAAATGGCCGGTTTTGATTGTTCAAAGGCGCACCCCGCAATGGGCAATTACCACCACCACCAAAATCCCTCAGCGTTCAAGCTTGATCTTAATGTGGTTTCAACCATATGTAATATTTACGATGCTGACGGCTTGTATGCCATGGACAGCACACAGCATTCACCATTAATTGGGTTTGCTTATGATGGTTTTCCTATTTACGGAGCTTACGGATACATGAACGCTGATGGCACAGGAGGAGTCGTTAGAATTGAATCTGGTTATGAACTTCGTTCTATGACCGCCAGAACAACCCATGCAGATGGGTCTACCGTATCAGCAGGTCCTGCAATCAATACAACTTTTCCTTTAGGTTATTTCAGAGAAGATTATGGTTGGATATCTCATCCTAATAATGACGAATATTTAGATGAGCATAACGGCCGATTCTGTGTGACTCCAGAATATCCAAATGGTACGTACGCATATTTCTGTACCGTAGACAGTGATTGGAATTCCACTTATCCGTATGTTGTAGGGCCTACGTTCTATGGTGTCTACACCCAAGGAAAAGTGGCTAATATTACTGAAACGACAACGGTGTATACTTCTTCTATTGGCTTTTCTGAAGCTGAGTTTGGAGATTTAAATCTATCTATTTTCCCTAATCCTGCTTCCGATTTAATCGCCATTCAAATTCAAGAATTAGTGAAGGATGATTTACAGGTAAGCCTATTAGACCTTTCAGGACGAGTCGTTAAAAAGGCTACGATCAACAAGGGTAGTACCATTGCGTACTTTGATGTACAGACCGTCTATGAAGGTACCTATATTGTTCAAATCCAAAATGGATCTAGCCATAATAGTATAAGACAGAAAATTGTGATCTTAAGAGATTAAGAACTTTAGCAAAACTTTTTTACGACCACCGAGAAGTTAATTCTCGGTGGTTTTTTGTTTGTCGAAGTTTTTACTTCCCAATACAAAACTTGCTGAAGATATTGGCTAGAAGGTCATCTGTAGAAATGGTGCCGGTGATTTCACCTAAACTGTCCAAGGCAACCCTTAGATCTTGTGCGAGAAGGTCTCCAGGTATACTGAGCGCAACAGCATCCAAACTCCGTTGCAGGGCTTCTAAGGTTCGTCTAAGTGCGTCTGCATGACGAGCATTAGTCACAATAGTCTGAGAGGCAGAAGTAGTACTCCATGCGGTAAGCTCGGAAAGCTTTTGCAGCAGTGCCTCTAAACCCTCTTTTGATTTTGCGGAAACCACTAATGGAGTATGATCCAGTCTATCTAGTCTATGAATGATCGGAGTTGGATCAGCAGTATCAGCTTTGTTTAACAACACCAGTAGGTGTGCATCAGGAGCCATTTCTTGTAGCTCTAAAACCTTTTGTTCCAAGTCTTTCTCCGGGGCGGTGCTGTCTATCATATAAAAAATGACATCAGCGTTAATTGCTTGTTCAAGTGCCCTCGCGATACCTACTTGCTCCACATAGTCCTGCGTCTCTCTGATACCAGCCGTATCTATCAGGCGATAGGTGAGTCCTTGGTGTGTAAAGGTATCCTCCACAGTATCTCTTGTAGTCCCTGGAATTTCAGAAACAATAGCCCGATCCTCCCCAAGCAGTGCATTAAGTAGGGTAGATTTACCCGCATTAGGTGCACCAAGTATCGCTGTGGCAATCCCTTTTTTAAGCGCATTTCCGTATCTAAAGGAATCCATTAATCCAGATACTTTGGTTTTTAACAAGTTCAACATAGCCGTAAGCTGCTCACGCGAGGCAAACTCCACATCTTCTTCACTAAAGTCTAACTCTAATTCAATAAGAGAAGCGAAATGAACCAATTCTTCCCTAAATGCCGTAATCTCGTTAGAGAAACCACCTTTAAGCTGCTTGAGGGCAACATCATGCATGGCTCTGTTTTCCGCATGAATAAGGTCAGCTACAGCCTCAGCTTGAGCAAGATCAAGCTTCCCATTCATAAAGGCACGCATGGTATATTCACCAGGATCGGCCATACGTGCACCCTGTGAGAGCAGTGCTTCGAGTACACGTCCTATGATATAAGGAGATCCATGGCAGGACAGCTCTATGCTTTCTTCCCCGGTGAAACTCTTGCCTTCAGCGAAGAAATTCACAAGTATCTCATCTATATGTTGTTCCTCTATCGAAAAGTCGCCAAAGTAGGCCACGTGGGACGTCCATCCCTCTCGTTTTTGACGAACAGAACTGAAAAACGGGGTGAGTAGGCTGGAGGAATTGGTTCCTGATAAACGGATAATTCCTAGAGCTCCCACACCTTGTGGAGTTGATAAGGCACAAATGATGTCGTCTCGTAGCATGGGGGCAAAGATACATTGTTAAGTAATGAGCAAAGAAATTTCATGAACAACTAAGCCTATTAAAAGTTGAGGAGTACATTTGTCGCAGAATTCACAGAAAAACCATCTTCATGAGCGTTTTAGTCAACAAAGACTCCAAGATTATTGTACAAGGATTTACCGGTAAAGAAGGTACATTCCATGCAACTCAAATGATTGAATACGGAACCAACGTCGTTGGTGGCGTTACTCCGGGTAAAGGAGGGATGACTCACCTTGACCGTCCGGTATTTAACACTGTAACAGAAGCTGTACAGAAAGCTGGTGCAGACACCTCCATTATATTTATTCCTCCAGCATTTGCTGCAGATGGAATTATGGAAGCCGCTGAAGCGGGGATCAAAGTAATCATTTGTATTACAGAAGGTATCCCAGTTGCAGATATGGTTAAAGTGAAGGAATACTTAACTGATAAAAACAGCACATTGATTGGACCTAACTGTCCAGGTGTTATGACTGCTGGTGAGGCTAAGGTGGGCATTATGCCAGGCTTTATTTTTACCAAAGGGAATGTTGGTATTGTAAGTAAATCAGGTACGCTAACCTACGAAGCCGTTGACCAGTGTACGAAAGCTGGTTTAGGACAAACTACTGCCATAGGTATTGGTGGGGATCCTATCATCGGAACTACGACCAAGCAGGCCGTGGAATTGTTGATGAATGATCATGAGACGGAAGGTATCATCATGATCGGTGAGATTGGTGGTCAGTTAGAGGCTGAGGCAGGTTACTGGATCAAAGAGCACGGAACGAAGCCGGTTGTAGCATTTATTGCTGGCGAAACAGCTCCTGCAGGACGAACTATGGGACACGCTGGTGCCATTGTAGGTGGTGCAGAAGATACTGCAGCAGCGAAGAAAGCAATCTTGCGCGAATGTGGGATCACGGTTGTAGATTCACCTGCAGAATTAGGAATTACCATGGCGAAGATGTTAGCTAAATAACAATTCTCTTGAGATTTATATAAAGAGCCGCGACTGTAGATAGGTCGCGGCTCTTTCGTTTAACATGAACAGTTAAACGGTATATTTACAGTATGAAACAAGTTAAATGCCCTTCATGTAAGACGTGGTATGGCGTGGACCTTATTCTAGATAAATACGCATATACTTGTCCAAGTTGCAACGGTCCGTACATGGTGAAGTCATTAGACCAGTTGCAGCGTGAAGAGGAGAGGAGAGATCCGGTGAGTAATCCTCCACTAAGTTGGAAACGATTTGGAGAGATGCACTGGACTTTAGTTATTTTAAATAATATTGGGTTTATGATTCAAACCATTCTGTTCATGATTGGGACCCTTATTGGAATATTAGTTGCACCGCTTTAATACCAAGACTCATGGAATTTTTATCCCCCAGTACTAAACTACGCTTAGAGGCTTTAGAGCAGGAAAACCTGGAGCTAAAGGCAACTGTCGCTTCAGAGCGCGCAAACTTTAAGACCTCAAAAAAGCCCTTAGGATATCTACTAGTTATAGGGTTATTGGCTGTATGTTGCGTGTATCTATACATGAAAAATTCGCCAAGGACTGATGCTGAATTAGCAGGGGTTCGCGTGGAATTGTGGAAAAACGGTGCAGTAAAAGACACCATTTTAACGCCCAATACTAGCATTGAATATTCAGTACAAATAGGGTCATTTAAGTCGCTGGATTTAAGCGAGTTGAGTAAAGGTTTTGAAAGTGCGAATGTCTTAGAAAAGGATAGTTTAACTACCTTGGTAATAGGTAGATATAGCTCGTTATTAGAGGCTCAAGATCTTTTAGATATAGTTGTTACTGTAGGTGTGGAAAACGCCTATATAGTTGCATATAAGAATGGAAAAAACGTAGGTTTGCTCTCTAACAAAACCACGAATTAAATAACAGTATGGGTTTATTGACAGGAAAGACCGCCATCATTACTGGTGCGTCAAAAGGAATTGGAAAAGGTATTGCTGTAGCTTTTGCTAAGGCAGGTGCTAATGTTGCCTTCACTTATCTCAGCTCTGTTGAGAAAGGTCAAGCATTAGAAGAAGAGTTAAAGCAGTACGGTACTGGCGTTAAAGGTTTTCGCTCTGATGCTTCGAAAATGGATGACGCTGAGTCCTTAATATCTGACGTGATTGAAGCCTTTGGAGGCGTTGATGTCGTGGTAAATAATGCAGGTATTACAAAGGATACGTTGCTGATGCGAATGACTGAAGAGGATTTCAATAGAGTGATTGAAGTCAATCTGAATTCTGTTTTTAACATGACGAAGGCCGTACAGCGAACTTTTTTAAAGCAGCGCTCAGGGTCTATCATCAATATAAGTTCAGTAGTTGGTGTCAAAGGCAATGCTGGACAGTCTAATTACGCTGCTTCAAAAGCAGGAATTATTGGGTTTACTAAATCTATAGCATTGGAATTAGGGTCCAGAAACATTCGTTGTAACGCAATCGCTCCTGGGTTCATAGAGACTGAGATGACTGCTGTATTAGACGAAAAAACGGTTCAGCATTGGCGCGACAGTATTCCATTGAAGCGCGGTGGAAGTCCTGAGGATGTTGCAAATGCTTGTTTGTTCTTAGCTTCGGACATGGGAGGCTACATTAGTGGTCAAGTCCTTAACGTTTGTGGAGGAATGCTAACTTAATGACAACAACGGCCGCCGTATTTATAGCACTTATAGTTGGAGCTGCGGTAGCCTGGTTTTTATATATGTTTAAGCAAAACGCCAAGACCCCATGGGTCTTGGCGTTTTTGCGTTTTGCGTGGTTTAGTTTACTGGTTTATGCGCTTTGCTCTCCATCCACCTCAACCAAGTCTACCTTAAAGCTGGTAGAGCCCTTAACCATACTACTTGATTCTTCGGCCTCACTACAGGAAGACTATAGAAAAGGCCTTAGCGATCTAGAGGATAATCTAACCGCTGGTGACATTCCCTACCAAACCAGAAACTTTTCTAGGGAGCACATACCGGAGAATAAGCAGTGGATATATGTTGGAGATGGCCATGTGAAGGCAGGTCATCCAGACGATGCTCCAGTCGCCGCGTTATTATTAAATGGGATAACACCTCGTCAACTTCCATTAATCTCCGGGGTTTCTATTCCCTCTAGGGTACTTGCAGGGTCTCTGGTTCGTGTGAATGTAATCGCAGATAAGCTTTGTGAACTTAAGACGACTGTGCAGGGTAAAGATTATCTCGGTAGTTCATTTGATTTAAGAGTTCCGGATGGTTTAGGCAGTCTCACCATGACCAGCTTGGCCCTGAAGAATAACCAATCTGACACGCTGTTGACCACGGTCGAAGTCATATCGTTCTTTACTAAAATACTTGTGGTCACTGACTTTCCTCATCCACATGAAGCGATGATTCGTCGGTATGGTAGATCGCATAGTATAGCGGTAGAAACTATAAAATTCAAAGACATTAGTAGTACTAATCCTCATCAGGGTCCAGTGATCGCTATTGGAGGAGGAGAGAATGTGTGGTCATTACTTGAGAATACGTATAGTGGAGCTTTACTTACGCTCGGCGCATGGGCACCCCAACAAACACTGGTAAAGAAAACGTTCTTAAACTCTTCCTTTTGGCCTACGGATATAAAGGAAACTATAGATCTTCATGTGAAGAGTATGGATACAGAATTCATAGTCACTACGAAGCGCATGGATGCTAACGGAGTGCACTGGTATGCCTCAGCACTTGCAAACAAAAATGCTTTTTCATTATTCGAAGCGTTGTTAGAGAAATTGATATCCTTAAATGAACCTTCGCGACTTCAACTTACCGCACCACAGCGCGCTTTTTCTGGGGAGCGGATTAATGTGGTTGCAACCGTAGTAAACGGAGAGGGTAGAGTGGCACCTTCCTCCTTTAGTGGAAAGGTTTTTACTGGGGACGATCAGATGGAACAGTTGACTTTTACGGTAGAAAATCAATCCGGTACAGCAAGCTTCGATGCGCAAAGTACTGGTAAATTATCTGTTCAAGTAGTAGCCAATTCTAAGGGGTCAGAAATCAAAGCTTCCGCAACGGTCCAGATAGAAGAACTTAACATAGAAGAAGTCACCCCTAAAAATACCACCATGTTGGCAGATTGGGCACGCAATGGCACTGTAATAGTGGGCACAGAGGATGCTAATGACATCGTATCAAGTCTTACTATTAAGGAGACCATGGTGAGCTATGTCAAGAAAAATCCCCAGCACGCCTATTTGGCCTACTGGGGATTAGTATTATTACTCGCACTTACGGAATGGTATATCCGAAGAAAACGAGGTTTGGTCTAGAGATTAGCGGCTAAAAAGTCAGCTAGATCTGCAGGTTCCATGTTTTTACCTACGATCACGCCGTTGTCATCAATCAATAAATTCTGAGGAATGAATTGAATTCCGTAGAACGTAGATATTTCATTTTGCCATCCACCTAAATCACTCATCTGTGGCCAAGGCAATCCATCCTCAGCTATTCCTTCAATCCAGCGTTCAGCCTTATTGTCTAAGCTTACACCAACGATGTTAAAGCCTCTTGAGTTATTGTTCGCATATAATTCTACCAGGGCAGGGTTCGCTGCGCGACAAGGTCCACACCAGGAAGCCCAAAAATCTACCAAAACATATTTTCCATCAACACTTAGCACGCTGATGGTATCGCCATCTGGTGTAGCCTGAGAAAAATCAGTAAACACAGCGCCCACGGAAGATTTCTCCATCGTGACGATCTTATCCGTCAATTTGATGTAATCTGGACTCTCAAAGTATTGCTCTGATACCTGAGCGGCAACGTCCTTGAAGTCTTCATACGTAAAATCTGTACTGTTAGACCCCATCAATATTGCTGCACCTAAAATATCATTCTTTTTAGCGAATTCTAGATTCATTTTAGCTTGACTCGAAAGAAGGTTCATAGCTTCTGAACGAATGGCTGAAATAGTAACAGTATCTCCAACTTGACTAGCTTCTTTGAATTTATTCTCAAGAACCATCATGGTCTGGTTGAACATTTCGCTTTTCGCAGTCAAGGAATTGGCAGAGTCATTAAACACTCCAGCCTCAAAAGTAAATCCGTTGATAGTATCAAAAGTTAGCGAAACATCTTCGCCTCCATGATAATACACCGCAGGCTGACCCAACTCTGCAATTTGAATCATCGCATATTGGTTTACAAAGTCTTCAACGCGTATGGTAAGTTTACCATTACTTAAGTTTCCTTCATAAAGTACTTGATCGCCTTCGATCGTTAATTTTACAGGGCTATCGCCTGCATCTGGAGCATTTATGGCCAATTCAAAACCTTCTTCACTCGTACAAGCGATAAAAGCGATTGAGGCAAAAACGCCAAGTAGTAATTTCTTCATTGCTATTGTTTAAGTTTACTCTTGCAAATTACAATACACAAATGAAGAAAATCGTTACCGTTCTCACAATTATCTATTCTATTTCAATCTCACATGCAAAAGAGGGGATTTGGATCCCTATGTTGCTTAACAACAACATCGCTGAAATGCAAGCTATGGGTTGCGAATTAAGCGCTGAAGATATTTACAGCGTGAACCACAGTTCCCTGAAAGATGCGATCGTGAGCTTTGGTGGATTTTGTACCGGAGAATTCATTTCTTCCCAGGGCTTAGTCCTCACGAACCACCATTGTGGATATGGTCAGATTCAAAAGCAAAGTAGCCTGGAGCATAATTATCTGAAAGAAGGCTTTTGGGCAAACAATACCTCAGAGGAGTTAAAGAACCCGGGCTTATTTGTGAAGCAGTTGGTCTACATGGAGGATGTCACAAACGCTGTAGTTGTCTCTTTAGATGCAGAGGCTGCCATCTCATCACTTGTTGGGGCGAAAACAGCTGAAAACCCCGATTATGACTATGAAGTGGTCCCTTTCTTTTATGGAAATCAATTCTTTTTGCTCGCTACGAAAAAATACAATGATGTACGTCTCGTAGGTGCCCCACCGTCTTCTATTGGCAAGTTTGGTGCGGATACTGATAATTGGGTTTTCCCGAGACACACAGGAGATTTCAGTCTATTTAGAGTGTATGACGACGCGGGCTTACCATTTACACCGGCCCAACATTTAAAAGTGAATATAGGACCAAGGACCCCTGGCGAATTCACCATGGTTTTAGGATATCCTGGAACTACGCAAGAATATTTGCCTGCTGTGGCAATGGATCAATTGGTGAATGAAGTGAATGTCTACAAAGTTGAAGTAAGAACTGTACTGCTGGAGATCATGGACAGAGAGATGCGTAAAAATGAAAAGGCTAAAATTCAATACGCTTCTAAATATGCCAGCACGGCAAATGGATGGAAGAAGTGGATCGGTCAAATTGAAGGAATTGAGTCTACAAAAGGACTAGATAGAAAAAGAAGGTTGGAAGCTGATTTCACAGCCAGAATTGCTGCAGACCCTAGCTTGTGGTCAGAATACAGTAGTCTACTAAATGATTTAAACGTAGCGTATACCAAGCGAGCTCCCTCCGGATTAATGCGTACGGCATTTATTGAAACGATTTACTATGGAATGCCTTGGTTCAACTTCATGAACGGTGTAATGCGCATAGAGGAATCGGATGAATTAAAGGCTAAGGTTCTTTCCTTTCAGGAAGGTTTTAACCGAACCATTTCCGAGGAAGCTACGACGAAGATGCTCGAGCTCGCCCTAAAGGACTTACCGGAATTAAGGACCAGTATACCTGGTACTGCTGAGGAATTTTCTAAAGCTGTTCATGACGAACTAGATGACTTATTTACAGCAGCATTAGGTCAAGAAGAGTTCTCCTTAGAAGAACAATCTGTAAGTTCTGATTTCGTGTCTACCGTTTTCGGGATGTATAGATCTGATATAGCGCCAGCTTATAATGAGCAGAATAAGCGCATAGCATCCTTGCAAGCAACTTATATGGAGGCGCTTACTACAGCCTTTCCAGAACGTCAGTTTTATCCTGATGCCAACAGCACACTGAGAGTTACGTACGGAAAACTGGAGGGTCTAGCACCAAGAGATGCTGTTTCCTATCGTACAACCACCTATTTAGAGGGAGTGATGGCTAAATACCAGCCTGGTGACTATGAGTTCGATGTTCCAGCAAAACTGATCGAACTTTATGAAACTAAGGACTATGGTCCCTATGCAGAAAATGGCAAGATCCCTGTGTGTAATATAGCTTCCAACCACACCACAGGTGGAAACAGTGGTTCACCGGTTTTAAACGGACGTGGAGAGCTGATTGGGCTTAATTTTGATCGTATCTGGGAAGGTACTATGAGTGATGTTAACTTTGATGAACGGATTTGCCGTAATATTATGGTAGACAGCAGGTATGTTCTATTTATTATTGACAAGTTCGCGGGTCAACAATGGTTGATTGACGAAATAGCTGTGACTCAATAGATTGAACCTTTTGTCGTATTGAATTGTTTTCTATAAAATCACTTTAAATGAAATGGTGTCTTTTTTCGTTCTCCCTTCTTTTATCGGTATCCTGTAACCTAGGTGGCCAAGGCACCTCGGATGTTGATTTTCAGGAGATAAGAAGTAATTTCGGATCAGATTTCCCTGTCGAACCTCCCTTAGATTATCAAAGTAAGGCACCTTCGTATGTCCAACTAGACAATAGGATCGGGGCAGCAATTGATGATAAAAAAGCAACATTAGGCAGGGTGCTCTTCTATGATAAAAACCTCAGTTTTAACAACAGTATAGCCTGCGCTTCCTGCCACCAGCAAACTGCTGCTTTTGGGGATACCTCAAGTAGAAGTATAGGTTTAGACGGTGGACTGACGGGCAGACAAAGTATGAGGTTAGCTAACCTTAGGTTTTCAAGTGAGGGCAAAATGTTTTGGGACGAGCGTGCCCTTAGTTTAAATGACCAGGTCACGCAACCCATACAGGATCACATAGAAATGGGGTTTAGCGGTCTTCAAGGGCAACCCGGAATGATCAGCTTGCTCGCTAAGTTGGACTCCATCCCATATTACAACGAACTTTTTTCATGGGCCTTCGGCAATAAATCTGCTTCAGAGGCATTCATAGCAGAGGCGCTCACAGATTTTGTGTCTTCTATTGAATCCTTTGATTCAAAATATGATCAAGGTGTTCAAGCTTCCGGAACAATCAATGGCCCTTTTCCAAATTTTACAACAGAGGAGAATCATGGTCTTGAGTTATTTTTAACTCCTGCTCAACTTAATAGTTCCGGAATTAGAACTGGTGGTGGAATAGGGTGTGCCGGTTGCCATAGCCCACCAGAATTTTCTATTGGTGCTGGAATTCATAACAATGGGGTAGACCATGTCGCGGGAGATCCATCTGGCTTTGATACTACAAATACAAAGTCCCCGTCCTTGAGGGATGTCTTGAATAGCAGTGGTACTCCTAATACACCTATGATGCATACTGGCGATTTCTTAGAGTTCACTACAATCATAGAACATTATAATGAAGTCATCCCAGATGTTAATAACACGACGATGGATCCACGATTAGCGAAGGGGCCTTCGGTCGTTAAGATGGAGTTAACTACTTCAGAAAGAGAGGACTTAGAGTCGTTTGTGATGACTTTGACGGGGAGTGCGTTATATTCAGATGTACGTTGGTCAAGCCCCTTCTAAAGTCTCAGATTATTAGTGTTAATTCCGAGTCTACGCAGTAATTTTACCATTTAAGGAAAATACCTATGAGAGATACTACCATTTTCGATCTGATTAATCGGGAACATGAGCGACAGATAAATGGCATAGAAATGATTGCCTCTGAGAACTTCGCTTCTCCGCAAGTAATGGAAGCGCAAGGATCTGTGTTAACCAACAAATATGCAGAGGGATATCCTGGTAAGCGCTACTATGGTGGTTGTGAGATTGTGGACATGGTAGAAGAGTTGGCACGAGATCGCGCCAAGGAGCTCTATGGTGCTTCCTACGTAAATGTTCAACCTCATAGTGGTTCGCAAGCTAATGCAGCCGTTTACTTAGCGGTGATGAACCCAGGTGATACTATGCTAGGTTTTGACTTAAGTCATGGCGGACACTTGACACATGGTTCGCCGGTTAATTTTTCCGGTAAGACTTACAATGCAGAGTTTTATGGTGTCGATCAAGAAACGGGTTTACTGAACTACGATAAAATTGAAGCAAAGGCGAAGCAGGTCATGCCAAAAATGATTATTGCTGGAGCTTCAGCTTATAGTCGTGATATTGATTTTGAAAGATTCCGTGATATTGCAGATGAAGTAGGGGCCATTCTACTTGCAGATATTTCACATCCTTCAGGAATGATCGCTAAAGGGATTTTGAATGATCCTATGCCTCATTGTCATATTGTGACCACTACAACACATAAAACACTTCGTGGACCTAGAGGTGGTATGATCATGATGGGAGAAGATTTTCCTAATCCATGGGGTGAGACCAATAAGAAGGGAGAATTAAAAATGATGTCAAACATTCTAGATATGGCTATTTTTCCTGGAATACAAGGTGGACCACTAGAACATGTAATTGCTGCTAAGGCTGTGGCTTACGGTGAGGCGCTGACCGATGGTTTCTTCCATTATCAGCTTCAAGTTAAGAAGAACGCGGAGGCCATGGCTAAAGGCTTTATGGACAGAGGATACAATATTATTTCAGGTGGTACAGAAAACCATATGATGTTGATTGACCTCAGAAACAAGGGAGTTACAGGAAAGGCCGCGGAACACGCTCTAGTTCGTGCTCATATCACGGCTAATAAGAATATGGTACCCTTCGATGATAAGAGTCCATTCACAACCTCTGGAATACGTTTGGGGACCCCTGCGATCACTACGCGTGGAATGAAGGAGCATGAAATGGATCTGATTGTAGATTTAATAGACCGCGTCTTGTTGAATATTGACTCTGATGTACACTTGAAAGAGGTAGGCGATCAAGTAGTTGAACTGATGAAAGACCGTCCACTGTTCACTTGGGAATAGACTATGTCGATTGTAAAAAAACGAGATTTTATGAAAGTAATTATTTTAAGACAATGGAGCCACTTTCTTGTCTTTTGTACTGACTTTATAAACAAGGCACAATTATTGGTGCAACCATTTAAAAATATACCAATGAAAAAAGCTATTGTAGCTCTTTTTGCTTTTACGGTGGTTTCGTTTACCTCTTGTGAGTCAAACACAGATTCGGAAACAAATACAGAACGCTTTTACGCATCACCATGGGAAGTCAGCCTACACAGAACACACTTAGCAGTAGGCTCAACACCTGCTGCGGATGAAAGCTTTACGGGTAACGCGACCTTAGAGAAAAGTGGTAGCTTATTTTATGATATGGGTAGTTTAAATGATCATATGTACCAGAGCTGGAGTTACAGTTGGTCCACAGATCATTTTTTTATGAACTGGGAACCGTGTATTGATTGGCATATGAATGAAACCTCAGATTCACTCTTCTTACATTACAACCATTATGATTTTGACCCTAACTCAGGGAATTCATTTTACTGGGACTATGAAGTCATCATGACTAAATAAGAAATAAAAAAACCGGCCTAGGCCGGTTTTTTTTATTTCTCTTCCATTTTGCGCTTCAGAATGGCAATTTCTTTTGCTAAGGTATCTATAACCCTAAATGTAATGACCGTAGTAGCGATCAGGCCTACAGTTAAGATGTAAATGAGCGTATCCATATTTATGATTTTTAATGTTGAGCGTTAGAATATTTTTTGAAAATCAAATTGAGTTATTTTTTTATACATCACAAAGAAAAACACTCCATAAAATCAAACTTTTATCCATAAGCTTACATTTAGTATTGAAGCGTCAGGTATCTCGAGGTTTGGTTTCACATAACAAGAATACTTGAACCCTTATACGTTTACGGTTCTATACCTAGACTTCGTTTTAAGTTTTTGATCTACATAAGTTAAGATTTCATTTGCGTCATTTTTGTTCTGAAGGAATTTGACGTCTACTTTCCTCAATGGAGCGTTGCTATGCACACGAATGGTCAATTTGTCTTTTTCTAGAATAAATTTGAATCTGATCGGCTTTGTAAGGTTATTTCTAACCTTGAAATCCTTAAACCCAAAAACAACTGTTGCATCAGAGCCTAAAGGTGTAAAACGTGTTTCGTTTGTATATATGTCAGTCGAGTGGTTGTGTCGTTCCATGATTTCTAAGTCCGCGCATAAACTTGCGAAATAAATTAATCCTGATAGTTGACATAAGCCACCGCCATATGTGGGAACAAGCGTTCCATTTACAATGGAACGACTCTCCTTAAAACCTTGCTTCTTGGAAGGACTCCCAACTGTTCTCCAAAAGGAAAAGACTTCGTTTGGATGAATTACGATTTGTTCAATTTGTACTATTGCAATCTTAAAGTTCTGAACTTTCGCACTATTAGTTTCGCTTTCTTTTATTTCCTGGGTTAATTCAACATCGCCATGGTAAGTGATTTTTTCTTCACTTTTAGCAGCGTATGGAACATGGTTAAACAAATCAAGGATTTGATTTTTCACCAAATTGATTGATACTTTTAATGGATAGGGCAGCATTTCCTTTATCATGGTAGTTTCAATGTTTATAGGTGCCATCTGGCAAGACGGAAGGAAATAGATACGCGGTATCTGTCAAAAGTGAATAAATTGCAGTATCTCTATCTTCTACCAATGTACGCGTATTCAAATCCCATTCTTGAGATATCTCGTTTAGTCTATTTTCCTGAGCACCAAGAATCGAAGTCATTGCCCAATACATATATTCAGCAGCCATGCAATCGTATTTACAAGTATTGTCATCATAGGTGTACCAGGCATCTGCTGGATAGGGATTAGGTATTGACGTGAAGTTCCCACCTCTTGCTATATCCATGGCATTGGTTAATGAAGTTCCCGCGTTTTCTCCAAAAATATCTGGATAAGCGTTAGCATATCCGCTATGCGTAATAACGTGCCAAACTTCTTCTAGTGCAGCATCAAAACGTCCTGTATTTCCGTTCGTATGCCAAGAAGGTATTGATTCATCAGCACCTAAATCTTGTGCGTTGAGATTTATCTGAGATTCAGATTTCCACATAAATAAGGCTGCGTCATTCTCTGTTAAGGCGTTTAATAAAGTCATATTATCCACTAACCCATCTTCGTCATTATCTAAATATTGAGCCATTACATTAGCCGCATGAAGCAATTTATTGTCTTCGACATTCGAATAAGCATAGACGGGAATTCCAAAAACATCTACCTTTCTATTCGTCGCTCTAAAGCCAGGATCATTGTGTGCTTCAATGGTGAAATTCGGATCGCTTCCTGGTAAAATGATACCACCATCCTTTTTACAAGCATTAAATATTGGAAGAACGAGGACTACGGCAACTGCTAAACTAATTTTCTTCATTAGGCTTTGTATCTTACCCAAAAGATAATAAACTAGTTTTATCGATAAGCAGCAGCACCTGAATGTTTTAAGGAGAATTCTTATCAGTAATTTAGATAAACATCATCCCAAAAGAATATGAAAAAATTCCTTACAATCATTGCCGTCATGATAACAATGTCAATGGCGGGGCAGAGTCAATTTGCGCAAGGCTTTCAAGCTGGTTTTCAAGAAACAGCTATGGGAATGCTGGCAACACCTGCCATCCCAATATACTCTACTTGTGGTGTTAGTTATGATCCATACAAGTGTGGTTATGAACGAGGGGTACAATTAGGAGTTGACATGATGGCGATGGCTGAAACTACTGTAGAAAACCCTAATACGCATCAAAGGACTGGAGTAGGTTTTTTCATAGGAATCATAGCCGTTATCGCTGTTGCCATAACGTTGCCCGTTATAGTAATATGGGGTTCATAGTTTTAATCTGCTGAACGTGTTGATTTTACTATTATTAATCAAGACTGCAGTTAAGTTTAGCTCTTTGAAATTATTGATTTACTGAATTATTATCGTGTCATTCCAATGAATAGGAGGGACCGAATCTTTAGTTAAACATCATAAAATCAGTGCTTAAAACAAACATTTACCCATCGTTGATTTAAATTCACGAAAACACTTCTATTATTAATGGAGGTGTTTATATTTGCACCCTCACAATGGCGAGGTAGCTCAGCTGGTTAGAGCGTCGGATTCATAACTCGGAGGTCGAGGGATCGTGCCCCTCTCTCGCTACAAGACCCCAATTCGGAAGAGTTGGGGTTTTTTGTTTCCGAATACTAGGTATAACAGGTGTTCACGGTACTTTCTTGTTCTGTCTATTCAACCACAATGACTGATTAGTTCTATAAATGTACATCATCATTTTTACTTAAAACAATCAAATTATAGCTCATTGTGTCACCCTTAATGTCATCTACTATTTCTTTAGGGCTTACTAGGACACTGTTTCTTTGTAAAAAGACAAAAACTTCTGCCACTCTTGGCGCTTAACAGACAAGTATCAATACCCATAAACTAATAATTCAATTTTCTTATTAGAGTAGGGGGTTGACGTCTTAGAAATAATTATTTCATTTTGAATTTACAAAATCAGAAAGAATATCCGTTATATATATGTGGGATGTTAGACTTGACACATAGACATCCGAAAGACGTTTAGAAAACCAAGATATTTTCTATAATAAACCTCCTATTCCTAAGGTGGTTTGACGTTGTAAACTCGGATAGAGCGCCTGTGTGGGTTTGGGCGACAGTTTTCCCTGTGTCAGTAGTAATAGACACCGTATGAATAGGTTTTCTGTCTTGATTCTGATGGAGGTGAACTTCACGCGAAAAGAGTAACATCTTTTTTGGGTGAGGTGCGGGAATGAATTTACCAGCATTGCCCTTCGGGCGTGTATAACGAAGTAGTTTAATATAGTATGAATACAACAGGTAAGAAGTATGGAGGACGTACCAAAGGGACTCCAAACAAATTAAGTACTGAGATTAAAGAGAGTCTATCGTTATTAATAAGCGAGGCTGTAAGCTCTTTAGATATAAACGCTATGTCCAAGTCTGAGAAGTTGAAATTGATTCAACTGGGGCTTCCCTATATCGTTACAAAGGCTCAAATAGAAGAGGTAGTAGAAGAGCAGAAGTTTACCGTAGAGATTATAGACAGACTAACAAAACATTCAGATAAAGAAATAGATAGTGCTATTAAAAACAACTAACCCTAGACAAGCTATAATAGAGAGCTATAGAACACCTGTGGTGTATGATGATATTGTTATTTATAAAGGAATTAAGCTGCTTGTATTTATACAGTGTTAATTTTAAACACTTTCAAGGTTAACCTAAATAAATTACTTCCTTTTGTTATTATTCACTTCTTCCACATAAGCTGCACTTATTAGTCCTGCAGGTATTGCAACTAATCCGATACCAACAAACGCTAAGGAAGATGCTATCAGCTTTCCGATTGCTGTAACCGGATAAATATCACCATATCCAATCGTAGTTAGTGTAGCTACAGCCCACCATATAGATTGTCCCATATTAGAGAAAACCTCAGGTTGAGTTTCATTCTCAGCGTAGTACATAAGTATACCAGCAAATACGACAGCAACAATACTCGTGAACATAGTGACGCCAACCTCAACTCGTACTGACTTGATGACGGTGATAAGCGAATTAATCGCTTTGTTGTGTCTACCTATCTTTATTATGTTAACTAATCTAACGAGTCGTAAAACTCTTATAGATCTTGCATCAATCGATATTAAGAACGGAAGGAAAAAAGGAATTATGGCTAGTAGATCAATAATTCCAAAGAATGAAAATACGTAAGATTTCCACGACTGTTCTCTAGAAGACTTTATAATTCTATAGATGTATTCTCCCGAAAATATAACATATGTGAATATTTCAAAAGCCGATAAGTACTTCCCAAATCTTAAATTAAAACTCTCAAATGACTCTGCTATTATAGCCGCTATACTCAGAAGAATAAGCGTGTAAATGAATTTGTCTAGAAAATTTTTCAAGATTCGTTGGTTTGGTTTTGTTCAAATCTAATACAATTAGAAATTATAGACAGACTAACAAAATATTCAGATAAAGAAATAGATAGTGCTATTAAAAACAACTTATCCTAGACAAGATATAATAGAGAGCTATAGAACACCTGTGGTGTACGAGGGTATTGTTATTTATAAGGGAAAAAAGCTGTTTATATTCCTATAAAAACCTGGCAAGTCATCAACATCCAACTGCTTCACTTCTAGGTCCCTTAAATGGGTCAAGGATACTTTCATATCGCTATGACCCATTACTTGCTGTAGGGAAACAAAAAAGCCCCTTCCGAAGAAGAGGCTCTCTCAAATTAAATAACGTTGGTTCGTTGGTTACAACAAAAGGTTGTCTCAAGAAATCTTAAAGGATTTAGTTTCTATTGCCTTGTAAAAGTAA
>Ga0209384_1000775_pt1 | contig 18467 bp, 18 predicted proteins | sample CoawatmetaG05DNA_FD_187511 | JGI IMG/M metagenome (GOLD analysis project Ga0209384, IMG submission 187511) | Marine microbial communities from the West Antarctic Peninsula - Coastal water metaG058-DNA (SPAdes) (version 2) | ecosystem: Environmental > Aquatic > Marine > Coastal ... | reverse complement strand
TTTGCTAATATAGCTGAACTTTACGCTGCAGTAAAAACAATGCACGGAGATGGTAAGGGAACAGAAGCAGGAGCCGCAGCTTTTTTGCCTGAAAGCACAACTTTGGAAACTGTAGATGTTCTTGTTGTTAATCAAAGCGGAGAGGGAAAAAATAAAATAGTTACTATAGATGGTCTTAGTGTTAAAAAAGGTGATGGTGGTGCTAGTCAATTAACTGCTAAAGCAAGAAAAAGTGGTTTTAAAAAAGTAGGAAATTTATCACCCGAGCAGATTAAGGAAAAGACAATTGCTTTATCTAAAAAGCATGAGGGAATATATAAGAATGATGCTGTTTTTGACGAAAATCCACCAAATAAGAAGAGTGTTAAAAAAGAATTAGACCATCAACAAAAAACACAAAATGATATAAAAGAATCTGCAAAAGAGTTAGGTGTAGATCCTAAATATATGGATTATATTGAAAATAAAATGAATGAAGGAAAGCCCTCACAAATAGACTCTGCTGTAAAGGGAATAATGAAAACTAGAAAAGAGAAGGGATTGCCTGTGGGTCCTGAAATAGAAGCTATGATGAAAAAGAGAATGGAAAGTTACTACTTATATCAAGCTATGAGTCATAGAGCATACAATCAAAATTTAGAATCTCAATACTTTGGAAATGATAGCTACAGTATTAAAAAAGGAAAGATAGTTGTTTCTGAATCAGATGGGGTTGATAAAATAGCTTGGCCTAAATTTGAATTTAATTTAGGATTTTCTGCGACTGGTAGAAGTGCTAATGCTGGTGGCGGTAGATTCCAAAACTCTGAATTCGGTGAACCCGCATTTAAAAAATGGGCACCCGCTTAAAATGAAAACGCAACTACTCTGCACATTCACCCCTAAGAATATCTTAGATGATACATTAGAAATTATCATAGCATGTAATGATATACTCTATAGTAAGATTTATGTATTTGAAAATGGTAATGATATGTCTCAGTTAATTTGCACATACAATGTTGAATATGATTCCGATAATCATCCCGAAGATATTCCAAATACCATTTCACTACACAGAAAGAAGCAAAGTAATACACTCTACACAATCAACGCACTCAATGAGGTTATCAGAGAACTCAATGGTGGTGTATTAGATAAGAGATTTCCTATTCCGTGGGATGAATACTACAATAGCTTACTACTTACAAACGACACAGGACTTAATAAAATACCTACTAAAATACACTCTATAGTAGATGTAACGTCTTGGGAAAAAAAATAAAAAAATAATTGTATTTCGCTATATCAGGTGATATATATTAATGGTTGCAGAGTGTAACTGAATAATAAAAAATAAATAATAAAATAAGGAGAGTAAATAATGGATATTAATTCTATTCGTAAGCGTCTTAATCAACTACAAACCACAAATAATAGGACTTCGAACCTATGGAAACCACAACCAGGAAAACAGATAATTCGTGTTCTGCCTTACATGCACAACAAAGATAATCCGTTCATTGAGTTGTTTTTTCATTTTGGATTGAATAACAAAACCTATTTATCACCAATCACATTTGGTCGTCCTGATCCAATCGAAGAGTTTGCACAAAAACTTAAAACGAGTGGGAACAGAGAAGAGTATCAGATGGCTCGTAAATTGGAAGCTAAGATGAGAACCTTTGCTCCAGTAATCGTGCGTGGAGAAGAATCTCAAGGTGTTCGTTTTTGGGGTTTTGGTAAGACTGTTTATCAAGAATTACTTTCAGTAATCGCAGATCCAGACTACGGTGATATTACAGATGCAATTAGTGGTCGTGATGTCTCAGTAGAATTCATAACTGCTGAAGAAAGTGGTGCTTCTTTTCCTAAGACTACAATCCGTGTTAAACCTAATCAATCACCTATAGTGGAAGATAAGGCGCAGATGGAAAATATGTTAGAAAATCAAAAAGATATTACTGAATTATATCAGGAACTATCCTATGAGGATCTTACAGGTGTTCTGAATACTTGGTTAAACCCAGATGATGCAGAAACAACTGAGGATAAGAAAGAAACCGCTCCTAAATCAGTAGTTGCCGCTTCAGCAGCGAATTCCAATGTTGAAGATGCTAGTGCTGCTTTTGACGATCTATTCAATAAGTAAATAAAGTGTAGTGGGTGTTGAAGCCAACACTAATAAAACCGAGTGTGTGAACCATTCACGTGGACAAAAGCCGGACACACCCACTATTTAATTAGGAGACTATATGTCAGTTAAAGATGACTTAGCTGGAGTTCTTGCCGACTCCTTAAATAAAAAATTCAAAGATTATAAGGTTGCATACTTCTTAGATGGCGCACAACCAACACCAACAGATATAAAAGAGTTTATCTCTACAGGTTCAACAATGTTAGACTTAGCAATTTCAAATCGCCCTAATGGTGGTATTGCCGTTGGTAGAATAACAGAGTTAAATGGATTGGAAAGTAGTGGTAAATCATTAGTTGGTGCTCATCTACTTGCCGAAACTCAAAAGAAAGGTGGTGTCGCTGTTTACATAGATACTGAAACTGCCGTAAGTGAAGAGTTCTTAGGTGTTATAGGTGTTGATATGAATAAAATGTTATATCTGCATTTAGAAACCATAGAAGATGTTTTTGAGGCTATTGAAGAAATAGTAACCAAAGTAAGAGAATCAGATAAGGATAGATTAGTAACTATCTTAGTAGATTCATTAGCTGCTGCTACCACAAAGGTTGAGTTGAATGCAGACTTTGATAAAGATGGTTGGGCTACTTCAAAGGCTATCATTATATCAAAGGCTATGAGAAAGATTACTCAGATGATTGGTAGGCAAAGAGTGGCTTTGGTATTTACAAATCAGTTAAGGGTAAAGTTAGGTGCTATGTTTGGTGATCCTTATACCACATCAGGTGGTAAGGCTCTTCCATTTCACGCATCAACTCGTGTAAGATTAAAGAACAAAGGTCAGATTAAAGATAGTAAAAAGAATGTTATTGGTATGACTATTCTGGCACAAGTAATCAAAAATCGTTTGGGTCCTCCACTTAGAAAGGCTGAGTTTCCACTCTACTTTGAAAGTGGTGTAGATGATGAAGGTAGTTGGTTACATGTTCTTAAAGAACATAAAATTGCTAAGGTTGGTGGAGCTTGGTATACAATGGATGACCACAATGGTAAAGAGATTAAATTTCAATCTAAAGAATGGGCACAGCTCTTAGAAGATGATGAATTTAAATCTTATTGTTATAAGATGATTTGTGATAAAGTTATCTTAAAGTATACTAAAGCTGATTTAGGTATTGATGATGTAGAGATTACTGCAGAGGTGTTGGGTGACTAATGCTAAATACCTTTCAATACTTGAAGAAATAAAAAATAAAGGCGGAGATTCAAAGTCAGAAACTGCAAATGATAAGGTGCTGATTATAGATGGTTTGAATACATTCATAAGATGTTTCAGCGCTATACCAACTCTCAATGATGATGGAACTCATGTTGGGGGAATAGTTGGTTTTCTAAGGTCAGTTGGATACGCTATAAGGACTATTAGACCTACCCGAACTGTCATAGTATTTGATGGTAAAGGCGGGTCTAACCGCAGAAAGAAGTTGTTTCCAGAATACAAAGCTGGTAGGAATATGTCGGAAAGACTAAATCGAGCTTATGATTTCAATGATAAAGAAGATGAACATCAATCTATGAAGATGCAATTAACGAGAGTTATAGATTATTTGGATTATCTTCCAATCACAACGATTACCATTGAGAATATAGAAGCTGATGATACGATGGCTTATGTTACTAAGCAGATTCTAACGACATCTAAGATAGTCTTAATGTCCACAGATAAAGACTTTCTTCAGTTAGTAAATTCCAGAGTTTCAGTTTGGTCTCCTACAAAGAAGAAGATGTATGATCCACCAAGGGTATTAGAGGACTATGGGATACCATCTCATAACTTTGCTGTCTATAGATCTATAGATGGAGATAAGTCTGATAACATTGGTGGTGTTCGTGGTTGGGGATTAAAAACTATTCAAAAAAAGATTCCACTTTTACTCGAAGATAAGATACTTACTATAGAGGACATTGTTAAAGAAGATGAAAAGCTTAAAGAGAGTGAAGAGTTATTGAAAAGAAACTACACTTTGATGCAATTAGAAGAGGTAGACATTAGCACCTCTGCTAAAACAAAAATCATTGACAAAATCAGAGAACCTATCAATAGGTTAAACAAAATGCAGTTTCAAAAAAGATTCATAGAAGATAGGTTATTTGCTACATTGCCAAATATGGAGAGTTGGTTGGTTCAATGTTTTGCTAAACTTAATCAAATGGCTGAGGATACGCATGGGAAGAAAACGTAAATACACCTCAGAAGCAGATAGAAAAGAAGCCCAAAGAAAATGGTCTATGGAATATTACCATAGGAACAGAGCAGTTCTTCAAGCCAAAGCTAGAGAACGCTATCGTAGAAAAAAACAAATGGAAATAAAAGAAATACAAAGAAGAGAAATATATGGCGAATGAGAATTTCAACGAATTCGGTCCGACATTTCAATCAAAGGTAATCTCATCTTTATTGTCGGATAATAAATTTATTCAAACAATAAGTGACATATTAGAACCAAAATACTTTGATTCAGATGCTAATAAATGGTTGACGAAAGAGATAGCTAAATACTTTATGGAGTTTAGAAAAGCTCCTACATTAGAAGTTCTAAAGATAAAAATCACACAGATGGATGATGATGTTCTTAAAGTATCTATCATTGAAAATCTAAAAGAAGCTTGGAGAAATATAGAGGCTACTGATTTAGAATTTGTAAAGCAAGAGACTTTAGGTTTTTGTAAGAATCAGGTTCTTAAAGGCGCTATTGTGCAATCTATAGACTTATTAGAACAAAAAAACTATGATGAAATCAAAGTTATAATTGATGAGGCTATGAAGGCTGGTAGCGAAAGAGATTTAGGTCATGATTATATCATATCATTAGATGCTAGGTTGAATGAGTCTGTTAGAAAAACCATGCCAACTCCGTGGGATGCTGTTAGTACTGTTATGGATGGTGGATTAGCTGGCGGCGAGTTAGGTGTATTAGTTGCACCTGCTGGTATCGGTAAGAGTTGGTGTCTACAATCATTGGGCGCTCACTTAGTAAGGCAAGGTAAGACTGTAGTGCATTATACATTAGAGTTAAATGAAGCATATGTTGGTTTAAGATATGATACAGTATTTAGTGGTATTACAACTTCTAACATTAAGTTTTATCAAGAAGATGTACAAAAGGTTATAGATGGATTGACAGGTAAATTAATAATTAAATATTATCCTACCCGTGCTGCTTCGGTAAATACATTGGCTGCTCATCTTAAACAGATGGAAATACAGGAAATCAAACCTGATGTGGTTATTGTAGATTATGCTGATATTCTAAAGCCAACCACATTCTATAAAGAGAAGAGGCATGCAACTGGTGAGACTTATGAAAATCTTCGTGGTATGGCTGGTGAGTTTGATATTCCAATATGGACTGCTTCGCAGGCAAATAGAAGTTCATTAGAAGAGGAAATAATCGATGCTAGTAAGGTTTCTGAAGATTACTCTAAGGTGATGACGGCTGACTTTGTTATGTCTGTAAGTCGTAAGGTTGAGGATAAGATTGCTAATACAGGTAGGTTTCACGTAATCAAAAATAGATTTGGAGTAGATGGAATAACATTTCCAGCTAACATCAATACAAATACCGGCTTAATACAAGTGCATGAGGCTTCTACTGTTAGTGGTAAAGTGACTCAAGGTAAGATGAATAACTCAGAAGAATATTTACGAAAAAGTTTATCTCAGAAATATAATGATATGGGTGGTTTTGAGTAAATAAGAACTGGTATATATTATATTTAATATTGTGAAGATAATAAAATAATAAAATTAAGATAAGGGAAAAACTATGGAAAAATTTACATTAACGGACACATTTATAAGTAAATACAAAAGAAGAAAAGCTCCGTTTGGTTTTAATGGGTTAGGTGAGTTAGTTTATATGAGAACTTACTCTCGAATCAAAGAAGATGGAAAGAATGAACGTTGGTGGGAAACTGTCAAACGAGTCGTAGAGGGAACTTACTCTATGCAAAAAAATCATATTGAATCACATCAATTAGGGTGGAATCCGTGGCAAGCTCAAAGGTCAGCACAAGAAATGTATGAGCGCATCTTTACTATGAAGTTTTTGCCACCAGGTCGCGGACTTTGGGCTATGGGAACAGCCATAACCGAAGAACGTGGGTTATACGCCGCCCTTAATAATTGCGCATTTGTATCAACAAAGACAATAAAAGACGATTACTCAAAGCCATTTTGTTTCCTTATGGATGCAAGTATGTTAGGTGTAGGTGTTGGATTTGATTGTAAGGGCGCAGGGGAGATAGTAGTTAAAGGTGTAAATAAAGATAGAGACATAACTATATTTGAAGTGCCTGATACTCGTGAGGGTTGGGTAGAATCTTTAAAGGTTTTGTTGGAAAGTTACTTTCACAATACAGCATCGGTAGAGTTTGATTATAGCTTGGTTAGACCTGCAGGAGCTCCAATAGCTGGATTTGGTGGTGTTAGTAGTGGTCATGAACCATTAAAAGAAGTGCATGAAACTATAAGAGAAGTATTGGAAAACAATAGTGGTGAACCAATAACAATAACAACAATCGTAGATATAATGAATCTTATCGGCAAATGTGTAGTGGCTGGTAATGTTAGACGAACTGCTGAAATTGTATTTGGCGCACCTGATTCAGAAGAATACTTAGATTTAAAAAATTATAAAGTTAACCCACATAGGGAGCAATATGGATGGACGAGTAATAATAGTATATTTGCAGAACTGGGTATGGATTATACAGCAGCGGCCGAACGAATTGGCGACAATGGTGAGCCTGGTTTTGCTTGGCTAGAAAATATGAGAAAATATTCTCGTATGAAGAATGGTGGGGATAACAAAGACCATAGAGTTATGGGTGGTAATCCTTGTTTAGAACAATCATTAGAAAGTTATGAGTTATGCTGTTTAGTAGAAACATTTCCAGATAATCACGATTCATTAGAAGATTATCAGAGAACATTAAAGTATGCTTATCTGTATGCTAAAACAGTTACATTGGGTAGAACTCATTGGAGTGATACTAATAGAGTTATGTTGAGAAACAGGCGAATTGGTTGTTCAGTTAGTGGAGTTGCTCAGTTTATTACTAGTAGAGGGTTAGATGAATTAAAAAATTGGTTGAATAGTGGATATGATGTAATTCAACAATGGGATGATATGTATTCTGATTGGTTTGCTGTTCCAAAGTCAATTAAGACTACATCAGTTAAACCGAGCGGTACTGTTTCTCTATTGGCTGGCGCTACACCTGGATTACATTATCCTGAAAGTAGATTTTATATAAGAAGGATGAGACTATCAAAGCATTCTGAATTATTAGAACCATTAGAAAAGGCTGGATATAAATTAGAGCCAGCTTTTGGTTCAGAGGACACAACAATGGTTGTTGAAGTTCCTGTAGATGTCGGTGAGGGAATTAGAACAGCAGCTGATCTTTCGATTTGGGAACAATTCAGTTTAGCTGCTTTCTTACAAAGACATTGGGCTGATAACCAAGTAAGTTGTACAGTTACATTTAATCCAGAGACAGAAAAGGATCAAATTGCTCCTGCTCTGAATTACTATCAATACCATCTAAAAGGTATAAGTCTATTACCAAGACATGATTACGGTGCTTATCAGCAGATGCCATATGAAGCTATAGATGAGAAAACTTACCATTCAGAAGTTGCTAAGTTAGGTAAATTATCCTTTGGTGTAATCAAAAATGAAGAAGCTGATGTAGATAAATTCTGTAATAATGACTCGTGTGAAATTATACCAATGGCGGGTGATAATGATGATCAGGAATTCGCAAATTAATAAAAAAATACAAACGCGAACAGGCAGTTGGCACACCTGTAGAAAAATGTGTCTTAACCGTAATAAAATAGGAGGACGTTAATGAATATTAAACGTAATCTAATAACATTATTATTAATGACGACAGGTGTGTTTGCACAAACTATTGTCGGAGTTGTTAATAGTGGTAACGAACCATTGGCTGGAGCTAATGTGGTTGTTGTTGGAACTGATAAAGGTGGAGTAACTGATACTGAAGGTAAGTATTCTATCGAAATCGGAACTGAAGGAACACAAACACTAACGGCTTCATTCATTGGATATACATCACAGACATTAGATGTAGTGGTGAACGATATAGTTGGAACATTAAACTTCACATTAGGTGAAAATGTTTTAGCTATGTCAGCTCTCGAAGTTTTGGCTTCTCGTGCTGATAAAACAACGCCTGTTGCTTATACTACAGTAACTAAAGAAGAGATGGAAATACGTCTTGGCTCACAAGACATTCCGATGGCGCTCAATATGACGCCGAGTGTTTATGCTACTCAACAAGGCGGTGGAGCTGGAGATGCTCGTATTAACGTTCGTGGTTTTAACCAACGAAACGTTGCTGTAATGATAAATGGTGTTCCCCAAAATGATATGGAGAACGGATGGGTCTATTGGTCTAATTGGGATGGAATAGGTGATGCTACTTCCTCAATTCAGATGCAAAGAGGACTATCAGCTGTAAATCTAGCAACGCCTTCAATCGGTGGAACTATGAATATTATTACAGCCCCTGCTGCTCTTGAAAAGGGTGGAAAGGTTAAGCAAGAAATTGGTGAAGGTGGATTTAAGAAATCTACTCTGAGCTATAATTCTGGCTTAATTAAAGATAAGCTAGCACTTAGTGGAACGATAGTTCGTAAAACAGGTGATGGATTTATCGATGGAACTTGGACGGATGCTTGGGCTTACTACGCAGGATTAAGTTATGCTGTAAGTGATAACCAACGATTTGAGTTGTATGCAATCGGAGCTCCACAAAGGCACGGACAAAATCTATATAAACAGAATATTGCTACCTACTCACAAGAGTTAGCTGGTGATATTGGTGGATATAATGATTCTGCTTATGTTGCTGGAGAGAAGTTTGAACTTGAAGGTGGTAGATTTTTTAATCAAAATGTCGCACCTGTTGATGGTTCATACACAGGCCAACAATATTGGTATATGTATGGAGATAAAACATCTGACAGGTTTAGTTCTGATTTCTTAAATGAAAGAGAGAACTTCTTCCATAAACCGCTTGTTAATTTAAATCATTTCTATGATATAAATGATGAAGCTAGATTAAGTTCTATTTTATATTGGTCTGGTGGAAGTGGTGGTGGAACTGGCACTTATGGTAGTGTTTCAAGAACACCTGCAGTTGAAGGAAACTCTTGGTATGCAAGTTCTCCGTGGATGTGGGATTGGAATGCTGAGATTGCCCAGAACTCTGCTAATGTAGATTCAGATTGGTCTGATGTAGAAAATCGTTCAACTGGTATTCTTCGTAACTCAATCAATCGTCAAAGCACTCTTGGTTTAATTTCTAAATTAAACTACGATGTTTCAGATGAACTTGAAGTTCAAATCGGTATTGATTGGCGAACTGCTGGTATAGAACATGCTAGAGAAGTTCGTGATTTACTTGGTGGGGACTACTATGTAGACTTTGCTGATAACAATGCTGCTGATGGTAAGAAAGTTGGGTTAGGTGATATTATCGCTTATCACAATGAAACCACAGTAGATTGGTTTGGTGCTTTTGCACAAGGTAAGTATGATATACAGAAGTTTAATTTGTATGGTATGAGTGGTATATCCACTATTCAATACTCTTATCTTGATCATTTTGCTGTTGATGCTTCTAAAGTTTCGGCTGATGCTATCACAACTTTTCAAGTGAAAGGTGGTGGTGTATTTAATCTTGACGATAGGATGTCTGCATATGTAAATGGTGGGTATGTCGAAAAGCCACCTATCTTAGATAATGTTATTGCTTATGATGGAACGGTATCTACTAATCCAGAAAATGAGAAATTTAAAAGTTTCGAATTGGGTGGTAACTATTCAAGCGATAAGGTTGGTTTGAAATTGAGTGTGTATAACACAAAATGGAATGACAGAAACCTAACTCGTAATGTAGAGACTGGTGCTGGCGATTCAGGCGATACCGATATCATCTATTTGAAAGGTGTTAATCAAACTCATACAGGATGGGAAGTAGAGACTAAAATCGCTCTTCACGAAATGGTTGAGTTAGACCTTGCATTTAGTAAAGGTGGATGGAAGTTTGATGGTGATGCTGATGGCTCTTATCAAGAAATGGAGTATAATGAAGAAGGTCAAGTGATTGGTCAAACTTCCACAGATTATACTTATGCTCTTGATGGACTTATGGTTGGTGATATGCCACAAACTGCTTACGTTGGTGGTTTAACAATTAAGCCAATTAAAGGTCTTAACCTACAAGGTCTTTACAGAATGTATGATGATAACTATGCTGATTGGTCTCCCGATTCTCGTGAGGTTAGTGGTGATGCTGATAGGACACAAGTTTGGAAAGCTCCTGGCTATTCAAAGTTGGACTTACATCTATCATACAAACTACCAGAAATTGCTGGATTAGATATGACTATTAGTGGTCATGTCTTTAACGCTCTTGATAACATTTATGTTCAAGATGCTGTTGATAATAGTAAATACAATGGCTATGGTGACAAAGTTCACGCTGCTCATAATGCTGAAGTATTTCTTGGAACTCCAAGATACTACAACATAGGACTAGCCGTTAGTTTTTAAAATGATAAAGTTTGGGGGCTTGAAATATAGCCCCCTTTTATCAAAATAAACCTTGACTTGTATAGGGTTTTAGTTGTATATTAAGGTATGAGAAATGGGAGTATATTATGAACGAAAAATTATATAAATATGGTATTGTAGGTATTGGCACATTGGTAATGATGGTGTCGCCATTTTTTATAAATCTGCCTATTGGAAAGATAGGTATGGTTGTTGGATTATCTTTACTGACTATTCAGACACAAAAAACTAAGCAGTATAACTTATCATTGTTAAATGTTGTAGCGATTGTTGGTTACTTATATAGCTTATATCAGACAGTATGAGTAAATTAATCAATTTATTTGGAGGACCTGGTATTGGGAAGTCATCAATATCAGCTGGAATTTTTTATCAACTTAAAAGTAAACATATCAGTTGCAATAACCCATATGAATTTCCAAAACGATTGGCGTGGGATAATAATATGCCTGCTATTAAAGACCAACTTTATGTATTAGGGAATCAGCACAGAGGTATAGCAGAATGTTATGGGAAAGTTGATTATATCGTTGTAGATTCGCCTGTATTATTTTCTCTTATATACAAAATGTGGTACAGTAAAGGGTATCCTGCTGAATTTTATTCTGAAGCATTTAATCAAATGATTATAGATTTACATAATAATTACGATAATCTCAATATTTTATTAGAAAGAACTGAAGGTGTTCACAATGATGACGAGAGATACCAAAACCTTGAAGAGTCGATTAAAATAGACGCTCATTGTAAAAAAATATTGGATGACAATGATATTGATTATTATACAATAAAAGTTGATGACAACACTGTAAGTAAAATAATCAAATTAATACAATAAAACCTTTGACTTGTATAGGGTTTTGGTTGTATATTAAGATATCGCAGATGGGAATTTTACAACCTATAACAAACGGAGTTACAAATTTACCAAAATATTTATTACGATAGAAAGAAAGCAAAAGTTCATCTTTGGGATGATGCGCTTGGGTATTATACACTTCCCTACAAAAGATATGCTTATGTAAGAGATAGAGCTGGAACTCATATATCTTTATATGGAGATAAGCTAAGAAAGGTTTATAAGTTTGATAATGAAACTCCGAATCTATTTGAATCAGATGTTCCGCCTGAAACGAGAGTTTTGGTTGATCAATACAAAGATTCTGAAGATCTGTCAAAGAATCATAAAATAATGACAATTGACATTGAGGTTGAAGTTACAGAAGGATTTCCACATCCGGAAGATGCAAACAATAAAATTACATCTATAGCCATTCATGATTCAGGAGATGACATATATTATGCTTTTGCATTAGATGAAAAGAAGAGATTAACCTTAGAATCAAAGGACAATATAGTTATAAAAAGATTTGATAATGAGTTTGGGTTACTTCAATGCTTCTTTGAAAAATACTTGCAGATTAAGCCAACCATACTAACGGGTTGGAATATGGATTCTTTTGATATGCCGTATCTATACAATAGAGCTTGTAAGGTTGTTGGTAGTAATGTTGCTAATATGCTATCACCTATTCAAGAAGTTCATTGGAATAAACACAGAGGTAGGTATTTGTTTGCTGGTGTTAGTTGTTTAGATTACTTAGGATTATATAAGCTATTTACATATACACAGCTATCGTCCTATAGATTGGATGCCGTTGCTGAATTTGAGTTGGGAGAGAATAAGCTAGCATATAATGGAACATTAACTGATTTATACGAAAGTGATTTAAACAAATATATAGAGTATAACATTCATGATGTTAGACTTGTAAAGAGGATGCACGACAAATTAGACTTTATCGATATGGCTAGAGGTGTGTGTCACGTAGGTCACGTTCCTTATGAAGATGTATTCTTTTCCTCACGTTATTTAGAAGGTGCTATCTTAGTTTATCTAAAGAATTTAGATATAGTTGCGCCAAATAAGCCAGCAAGACCAAATATGAATAGTGAAGATAAGTTTATTGGCGCTTATGTTCAGCCACCACAGAGAGGAAAGCACGATTGGGTATTCGATTTAGATATTACATCTATGTACCCGTCAGTTATTATGTCTCTTAATATTTCACCTGAAACTAAGATGGGTAAAGTAATTGGTTGGAATGCTGAAGAGTTTATGAGAGGAGATGAGAAAACTTATACTCTTATTACCGGCGGTAAAGAAATGGGTAAGCTTACAGAGATAGAACTTAAAGATTTCTTTGAAAATAATAAAGTTTCCATATCATCTAATGGTGTTATGTATCGTAGTGATAAGAAAGGATTGATTCCAGCCCTATTAGAAAAGTGGTTCAATACTCGTGTAGAGTATAGAAAGCTGATGAAGAAGTTCGGTGATGCTGGTGACAATGAAAAATATACATACTTTAAAAGTCGTCAGTTAATTCAGAAGGTGGTGCTAAACTCTTTATATGGTGTGTTAGGTTTGCCGGTATTTAGATTCTATGACTTAGATAATGCTGAGGCTACAACACTTACAGGTCAAGAACTAATTAAGTTCACTAAGAAGATTGGTAATCATTTCTATAATAAAGAGCTGGGAGATGATCATGACTATTGTATTTACATAGATACAGATTCAGTATTCTATTCAGCACTTCCATTGATTAAAAATAGATTTCCTACTATGGACTTTGAAAGCGAAACCCTAATGAGTAAGAGGATATTGGATGTAGCTGATGAGATACAAAAGTTTATGAATGGTTCTTATGATTACTTTGCTAAGAAGTTTCTAAACTTAGATACGCATAGGTTTGAGATAAAGCAGGAGTTGATAGCTAAATCAGGCTTATTCATTGTGAAGAAAAGATATGGTATGAAGATAATCAACGATAATGGAGTTAAGGTAAACAAACTGCATGTAAAAGGTTTGGACTTAGTTCGTAGTAACTTTCCAAAAGCTATGGGTGAGTTATTGAAGAGCGTGCTGGAAGATATTCTGGCTACTGTGCCAAAGGAAAAGATAGATGAGAGGATTATAAACTTCAAAGAATCTATGAAGCTATTAGACTTTGATAGAATAGCAATGCCAACGGGTGTAAAAAACCTAAAGAAATTTTCAAATGGTAAGAATGGTAAATTTACAAACTTTGCTAAAGGTTCGCCAGCGCACGTTAAGGCTGCTATAACCTATAATGATTTGATTAATCACTTTTCTTTAGGTAAGAAATATGAGAAGATAACTTCATCAGAAAAGATAAGATGGGTATATCTTAAACAGAATGAATTAGGATTAAAGTCTTGTGCTTATAAAGGTTACGAAGACCCACCACAGATAATAGATTTTATCAAACTGCACATTGATTATAAAAAGATGTATACTCAGATGCTAGAGAAAAAGATAATGATGTTTTACGAATCATTGAAATGGACTGAGCCTGTGAATAAAAAAACATCAATGGAGAGGTTTTTTTGATTTTGACAAATAACTTTGATATATATGTATATATCATATTAACAAATAAGGAGTAATAAATGAATAAACATTCATTAAATAGGTTTATTGAAAAATATTATCTTGGTGGGAACTGCTCGTCAGTTGTAATTAAGAGTGATGGAGATAAACTAAGTACCCGTTTCATTACAGGCGATAAGAATTTGCTTGGTGAAGTAACGATGACAGATTGGAAATTCGACAAAGCAGAGTTGGGTGTCTATAACACAGAGCAGTTAGTAAAATTACTTTCGGTTATGTCTGAGAACATCTCAATGGATTTGACAAAAGCTGGAGATAAGGTAGTTTCTCTGAAGATATCAGATAGTGCTTCAGATGTGAACTATATGCTTTCTGATTTATCAGTTATCAATACCCCACCTAATCTTAAATCCATACCTGAGTTTGAGGTAAAGATAAAAGTCGATAAGTCTTTTATGGGTAAATTCGTTGCTGGTAAAGGTGCTCTAGCAGACACAGATAACTTTACAGTTATTACTGGTGATAAAGGCGTAAAGGTTGTGATAGGTTATGCTGAGATTAATACTAATCGTGTTACCCTTCCTGTAGAAACAGAATCATATGACAAGATTGATAATGTTTCTTTTAATGCTAATCTATTCAGAGATGTATTGATTGCTAATAAGGAATGTGAGAGTGCAACATTAGAAGTTAGTTCAGGTGGATTAGCTCGTATCAATTTTAAGATTGATGAGTATGATTCTACTTATTATTTGGTCGCTGAACAAGACGTATAATGGAAGAGTATGTAGATAAGTCTAGAGTTTCCGTTAGACCAATCTTCAAACCATTGGCTCGTGATTTAATAGAGAAGCACCATTACAGTGGCAAACTTTCTTCTTGTAGGTATCCGCTTGGGATTTTTTATCAAACTGATAATGAACATAAATTCTTTGCGGAACCTGAAGAGAAGTTAATAGGAGTTGCTTGTTATGGTTTTCCTGTTGGAAGAAGGGTATTAGGTTCTATCTTCTCTGAAGAGATATTAGAGAATAGAAACATATTAGAACTTACGAGACTCTTCATACACGATGGATATGGTAAGAACATTGAATCGCTGGCATTAGGTCTTACATTCAAATGGATGAAAGATAATGCTAAAGACATAAGAGTTCTGATATCATATGCTGATCCCGAACAATCGCATGATGGTGCTATCTATCAAGCTACTAATTGGATTTATCAAGGATGTGGTGCTTTTCAACTGGCACCAACATACTCACTTAGACTTACAGAGGATGGAGAATGGATGCACAGTCGAAGTGTGTATTCAAAGTTTGGTTCTGCTGCACCTGAAAAGATGAAGAAGGCTATAGGTCATGATTTTTGGTTGAAGAAAGAAGCTAGTAAACATAGATACATTTACTTCTTAGGCAATAAGAAAGAGAATAGGAAATTTCACAGTGTAATGAAACATCCACAGATGAAGTATCCTAAAAACTACAAACACGATGTTGAAATAACAAAAGTAGAGGTGGAGGACGATAAATGGAAAGGTTAGATAATACACTTTGGGTAGAACGATACCGCCCAAATGAATTAGATTCTTACATAGGCAACGATCACTTAAAGAAGAAGATAGCAGTTTATTTAAAGAGTGGGGATTTACCTCATCTACTATTATATGGTAGAGCTGGAACTGGTAAAACAACATTAGCTAAGTTATTAGTTAATAACATAGAATGTGACCATATGTATATCAACGCTTCTGACGAGAATAGTGTAGATACAGTCCGCACTAAAGTTCGTGGATTCGCTTCTACTATTGGGTTCAAAGATATGAAGGTGGTTATATTAGATGAGTGTGATTACATCACACCTAACGCTCAAGCCGCTTTGCGTAACCTTATGGAGACTTTCTCAAAACATACAAGGTTTATTCTAACCTGTAATTACGTTGAGAGAATCATAGACCCAATTCAGAGTCGGTGTCAGCCATTTCAGATAGTTCCACCATCGAGAAAGGAAGTTGCTGTTCATCTAAACAATATTCTTAAACAAGAAGAAGTAGAGTTTAAGATGGATGATGTAGCTACGTTGGTTAATGGTGGCTATCCTGATATTCGTAGAGTCATAAACTTTGCACAGCGTCAGATAGTTGATGGTAAATTGGCTATCGAACAGGATAACCTATTGGCTATTGATTTAAATATCAATGTGTTCTGTTCTCAATTAGTAAATGTATTAAAGGGTGAGAGTAAGAAAGATGCTTTTGTAACTGTAAGAAAGATGTTAGCTGATAATAAGATGTCAGACTTTGCTGAGCTATTTCGTCTGTTATATGATGAAGTAGATGATTATGGTAAAGGGCACATAGCAGAATGTATCTTAACTATCGCTAAGTACCAGTTGTCAGATGCTCAAGTAGTTGATAAAGAAATCAACGCTATGGCTATGATAATTGAAATATTAAACATATTAAAATAGGAGTAATAATGTATTACGAAGTAGCAGTTGTATTCAAAGAAGAAATACAAACAAAGAATGGTGTGAGAGAAAAGAAAACTACTAAGAACTATTTAGTAGAATGCTTTGCTGTAACAGCAGCTGAAGTTCGGATTTCAGAGTATCTTAAAGATAGTCCTTATGGTTGGGAAGTTAAAGCTGTTAAACAATCTAAAATATTAGATGTTATATTAGAGAAAAGCTGATGAATATGAAAGCGCAGAAACCTCTAGCAAAACCAAAACAGAAGATTGATTTGTCTCAGACAGAAAGTATAAAGTGTGAAGAGTGTGATAACTATTCTTTTATACAAACTTACTTCCTAAAGAGAATATCACCATTATTATCACCTACCGGAGAAGAGGCTATAGTTCCTATTCAGGTATTCAGTTGTGGTAATTGTGGATCTGTTCCAAAGAAGATGATGCCCAATGGCTAAGGCTAAAACTAAAGTCAAAGGTATTAAGAAAAAGAGTCTGTTTGACCACATTCAAGCAGTAACATCTCAACAGAGCCCTAACTATTGGAACGAAATCTCTGATGATGATAAAAAAACGTGGTCAAACTTTATGGTTAATAGGTTTCTTTCAATGAAGCCTGAATGGATAGATCTTGTAAATGAAGTTCAAAGGTATCCACTAAAACCAAAAGAGTTATACAAAGTCTATACAGATATTTTACCAAAGAAAAGACAATGGTTGAAATATATCAAAGGAGATAAGCAAATGAAACACCCAAAATGGTTATATGAAATTGTAGCTAAACATCTACAATGTAGTATAAGAGAAGCTGATGACGCTGTAGAGATGTACGAAATCTCAGCCGGCGGTCAAGCTGAATTAGCTGATATTTTAGGCAAGTATGGTATTGAACAGAAAGTAATTCGGAAGCTCGGTCTGATTAGTTAATGCCAATAAACTTTACAGTCGAAGAAATACCTCGTAAAGCAGTTAAAGGTTTTATAGAAAAAAATCACTATTCACATAATGTGAATGGTGTTCAATCTTATTACCACTTTGGTTTGTATACCGATGGTAACTTTGGATTACCAAAAATGATTGGTGCTATGTTATATGGAATACCGTCTATGCCAGATACAGCAGCTAAATACAATCCTATAAATCCAAAAAGGTGTATGGAGCTGAGAAGATTGGTATGTATTGACGACACACCAAAAAATACAGAAAGCTATTTCATCGGAAAAACTCTTAAATGGCTAAAACAAAATACAGATATAGAGGTAGTTCTTTCTTTTGCTGACCAACATTATGGCCATTCAGGTATAATCTATAAGGCTAGTAACTTTCATTATTTAGGTGAAACTGCAAAGAGCAGGATATTAATGGTAGATGGAAAAGAAGTGCACAGTAGGTCTTTAAATCAAACTGCTAGACCTTATGGTAGAGAGTTGAAAAGAAGATATGATGAGGGCGATGAAAATATATTTTTTGTTAAGAGAAAACCCAAACATATTTATACATACTATCTGAATAAAAGAATTAAAAGGCAAATAAAAAAGCTTGACTTGTACACTAAAAATGTGTAAATTTAAGTATAGAAAAAGAGGGTTATATGAGTGATATAAAAGAATCAAGTAAGAAAAAAGAAGTAAATTCTTATTTAACAGGCGATAATGGTGATGTCGTATCGCAGATGGAAATGGAATGGCCGGAGATGACCAAAGAATTTAAAAGATTACAGAGGGAACAATACGAATTGTTCTGCCATAAACAACATGATTATGGTCCAGGTAATATATCAGTTGGTTCGCCACTAT
>Ga0209384_1000771_pt1 | contig 18513 bp, 19 predicted proteins | sample CoawatmetaG05DNA_FD_187511 | JGI IMG/M metagenome (GOLD analysis project Ga0209384, IMG submission 187511) | Marine microbial communities from the West Antarctic Peninsula - Coastal water metaG058-DNA (SPAdes) (version 2) | ecosystem: Environmental > Aquatic > Marine > Coastal ... | reverse complement strand
AACTATTTTTCCTCTTTTTTTCAATAGCAAGGGGATCGACACAACTGTCTTGCAAATTTAGAATATTATATACTGATGCACAACTTTCATGTCCATGAATATCTAGAATTTGCCCAATAGAAGCAATATTTCTATTACATTGCCAACATATTGGCATTTCTATGATTTTGTTTTCTATTTTTTCCTACTTGTTTATATATTTAATCAACATATAACATTTGTTTTAAATTGGTGTATTTACAAGCAACATTCAAACGTCAAGAAATACAGGAAAACACGATGCTTGTACGCTGTCTTCTGTTCGCAAAATCAACTATTTCAAAGTGAAATTTCAGGAGTTGAAAAACGCAACTAAATAAGAAAACAAACTTTCTGTGTGTAATTATTAGCACTTCATGTGCATGCCACGAATTTTAAGTACCCACTATGAGAGGAGGATCGTGCACGTCCTTTAGGGCATCCTATATGCTATATATAATCTAGTAGGAAGTGCTTACTCACAAAAGGTGGTGTACACATTTGGATTGGGGGTCGCGCACTATCCTCCCCTCACTGTGGGTTGCCCTTGTCTGCTAGGTGGGGCTACTCACAAAAGGTGGTGTGCAAACTTTTTTAAAATGTTGAAAATAAAACTGATGCCCACTACACAATATGAGCTGATCCCCGTGCGTTTAGACGGAATAAAACACCTTGGAAATGATATTGTTTTTTTCTATGCACTGGCAACAATTCTTGCAGGGCTTAGAATTTGCAATTCTCCCATTTGACATAACTCTTATGACAAATAGGTGCAGACTTGTATACCTGTGATTTTTGTATAAATTATTTATTGCGTTTTCTTCTGCATGTGTAGAATACTTTTCAGCAAGGTTGATTCGAACAAAGTTATGTCCCTTGGCAACGATTTTGTTTCTACTTACTATAACAGATCCATGTTTGTGGTTCATGTTTGATTTTGACGCTTCTTCGATTGCAATGTGGAGTATTCGTCGAAGTTGTTTCTGGTGCATTTTGAAACCATCAATGGCATGTTCCACAATTTGGAATATGCACCTGTTATCTTTTTTAAAATATAATCCACATTATAACATAGCATCATATAATAAACATTCACAACAAACTTTACACTTATTTGTTGCTTGTATTGAAGGCATTACATATTTGTACATGATACACGTTTTGTTTTTAGCGTAAAATCAAAGAAGACTTCGTTTTGCCCGAAATACATTCATGTTGCATTCAGGTCTTTAAATTCCAACTATCATGGGGTTTCTTCTTAAGCAACAAAAGAAATCGATGCATACTCGGTCCGAGACACAGAAAATCGAGCGAGCAGTTCAAGCAATTTTTGTTCAGAGCCCTGCAGAAATTATGCCCAAGGAATGTGATCTTCCGTTTTGCACTGCAGCTGAAATTCCCACCCCGTTTGGTGATAACACAAACGTCCTCTGCGGATCATGTCACAAATTTACCTGCAAAGACTGCACTAAGAACACAACAAACGACTCATTTCTGCTCCCCGGTGTCTCTGCAAAGTACTTTACCTGTCCATTCTGTCGTACTAGTTTTAACTGGTGGGTGCATGCTGAGCCCTCTGAAGCCCTCTAAGCCCTCAGATGCGAAATATGCTTATATGTATACCTACATCGAGGTCTTCAGTGTTTCCAAGATAGTTACAAGACCATTTATGCCAAGTAATAAATGGAACATCTATCAATATATGGCTAATACAAATGGAGAGGGCATGACGGGCATGATATGTATGAAGGAAGACTTTCAAATACCGGCCCATGCCCTACATATATATACATATATATATATATATATATAAATCAACTAGCTAATGTGTATGCCTACATCGAGGTCTTCAGTGTTTCCAAGATAGTTACAAGACCATTTATGCCAAGTAATAAATGGAACATCCATCAATATATGGCTAATACAAATGGAGAGGGCATGACGGGCATGATATGTATGAAGGAAGACTTTCAAATACCGGCCCATGCCCTACATATATATACATATATATATATATATAAATCAACTAGGTAATGTGTATGCCTACATCGAGGTCTTCAGTGTTTTCCAAGATAGCTACAAGACCATTTATGCCAAGTAATAGATGGAACATCCATCAATATATTGCTAATACAAATGGAGGGCATGATATGTATGAAAGAAGACTTTCAAATACAGGCCCGTGCCTTACATATATATACATATATATATATATAAATCAACTAGCTAATATGTATGCAAGCACAAAAAGATAATGAAGATAAAGCACTCGATCTTAAACTAGGTTCTCAGCCTGCTTCTCGGCCCAGGCCCTTTCTATGTCCTTTGCGCGCAAGAGGAATTGTGCAAACGACTCATGCGGAGTATCCACTTCGTCAGAAGATTCAAATGGCTCCTCCTCGTCAGATTGCTCGGGCTCCTCCTCGTCAGATTGCTCGGGCTCCTCCTCGTCAGATTGCTCGGGCTTCTTCTCATTTTTTTTGGTATTGCACAATTCGGCCATTCTAGGAGAGATCTCAAATATTATATGTGTTGTGTCTTATATAGTAAAAAGAACATATATTTTCAGAGATTAAAATAAGGAAATTCTATTTTCGGAATTATATCGAAAAAATTCCTTCGTGGTATTTAGAGTTTCCATCATAGCTATTAGACCATTTATGCCAAGTAAATGCCAAGTAATAAAAGGAACAAGAGGATGAGGATGAGGAGGAGGAAGAGGAAGAGGATGACGAAGATGGTGACGAAGATGATGACGATGATGATAATATATCGAAGAAAAAATTAGAATTGGATGAACTACAAAAAGAACAATTGTCTAAAAAAGATAAAATTGTTTCCACTGGAGACGCTGATTTAAGTGATGCCTTGTCTTGGGATAGTGATGAGTGTGTTAGCCTGTTTGAGGCATCAACTAAGTTGAAGAAGAGAAATAATGCCGAAGATTCTAAAGGTGTAGGGGGCTCTAGCACAAAGAAAACGAAAATAAACTGAATATATTTTTTTGATTGTAATAAATTGAGTTTAAACTGACAAAAACTCATAAAAAAAACTCTATTTTGTTTGAAAATTAAATGGACTTTTTATATTCAGGCTTATTTGATTTTTATATATAAGTATCAATTGAATGAACATAAAATGGCAGAATATTTATTTTCATTTGGAATTACACTTTTGCTTGCAGTATTATGCCTCTCAGCTGGGTACTCTAGTGAAACTAATAAATTCTGTCAAAATAATATTGAATCTATCGGTGATAAAGAATCAATGCTTGGTGAAAATGGATTTATTGTAACTTGGCTGAGAGTACAAGGAATCACTTTTATTGTAATACCATTTATTGTGGGCTGTGTACAAATTTGTAGTACAAATGCAGCTTTGACTATGTTGTGTATTTCCAGTATATTTTTTATTACATGGGGGAGTATTGGTATAGGGCAAATTTTTTCTGATGACATACCACCTGAATGTAAAAATTATTTGATGGGTAATAATTATCCATATATAATAATGAATATAGTAAGCGGAACTTATTTGGTTGCTTTCTGTATTATTGCTTTTATAATAGTAGTGGCTTTTGTTGCTCAGTGCATTTCGCAAACAAAAAATAAGAATAAATCAACATATGATGATGGGGCACGGTGTGACTGCAGTGCTCCCGGCTTCCATTCTACAATATAAAAACTTTGCTTAAACGATTGTCACGTTAATTTTGAGAATAGTTGTATTTTATTTATTTGAAAATGATATGAATTTATGCATTTGATCCTACATACAAACCAAAAATATATATTGATGGTGTGTTGTATAAGGAACATGCAACAAGTGTTTACATATATGATGTGTGTTTATTTTTTTTGCTGCAAGACATCTGGAAGGTTAACACAAAAAGTGAAATATGAGCAATTCATTTGTGTCGCTTGAAAAGCACTCACGTTTAGAAAATCCTGGATATTCTGAAATTGCAACTTTCAATGACAAGCAGTTAATAATTCATATGGTCGCACACGAAAGTATTGTGCAGTCAGGAATCCAGTTATATAGGGACAATTATGATGATTGTGAAATTGAATTCGAAAATAGTGTTGTAAAACCTGAATCTATTTTACAACACTATCAAATGTTTTTGAAGGCATCTGTTTGTTCGTATCTTACACTGGGCTTTGTTGTTTTCCGATTTCATGAAATCACAAATATTAAACATAAGAAATTTCTTATACCAGTGATAGTACCCATAAGCGAAATTAACTGGCAATTCGCAACAAACAGTACTAAATATTTTATGCAGATTCCGGAAGTTTGCCTTCCTCACAGTAATTCACAATCTCAAACACGTTATTATGTTTTCAAATTCAAATCTAATGATGGAGTGGTTTCGTCTGAGTTAGGTGTGTTAGGCCAAACACTTGACTCGTATAGACAGTTGGTGATAGCGCGTGAGTATTCTCACTTGATACGATATGAAAATATGAAGAAAACAATATTCGTTGAGGAACATAATTCTAAGTTTGAGGTGAATGCATCACATAAAACAACTCTCGGGTCCGTGAATTCTCGTGATTTGTTAAGCGATATTTCAAATGATCTGCGAATTTTGAAATCTACTACTACGGAAAGTACTGAAGAAAGCAGAGAAGAAAGGATGAAAATGAGTATTGATTTGCAGTTCGGACAATTAGCTGGTGAAATGCACCCCGTGGACATAATTGTGATGCCAACAAATACGTCAGTCACACCATACACTCGAAATTTGCAAGATATACAACTTAGTGATTACAAGGAAGAATTTGAAACCAATGTAAGTACGGCATTATGTGTGATAAGTTCACTCACGTCCTCATCTGTCACAACAAAATCAACACATAATAATATGCATTCAAATCAAAATTCACAAAGTAGTGTACAAAAACCAAATATTTCATCTGACCCAAGAGAATTGGAAAAATCTATGTTTTTGGCAAAGAGAATAAAATTGATGAATGCGGAGTTTGAAATTTTATTAGCAACAATTACATTATTTTGTGAATCTGGAAATGCCGAAACGCAACTTATGAATTTTGAAAAATATTCTAGTGACAAAAACAAGCACCATAACTTTGCATCTAATTTTTCTCGTGCAATTCCTATCCAGATTTTGTTAGAGCACACTCAACCGGTTATGCCCAAGGTACGAATAAGTGCCCATTATTCGTCAGAAGTTGTATTTTCTAACGTGTTATATCGAGAAAATTTACTTTCACAAGAGTTGTTTTTAGAGATGTTTAAAGATTGCACTGGCATGAAATTTGTGGATAAGTACAAAGACATATCACAATCGCAAGAATCAGATAAAGAGCAAGTGGAAAAAAATCGAAAAGCGCCAAAAATACAAGAAAATATTATTCAAGAACCCAAGACCAAGAAACAGAATACGAGTAAATGAAAAAAGGATGAGATAAAACAAGTTTTATTCAGACGGATATTGATTGTTTTTCAAGCTGCTCTAGCTTGGCAGTGGCAATTTGCATTTCTTTTTCCAATATATTGATCTCCATTCCAATTCTATTCGAAATGCGAATGACTGAGGTTGTTGCGTTTTCATAATATTTTTGTGCCTTTTTGACCATTTCCAGCCGTCCTATGAGATTTTGTTGAATTTCATTGATTTGTTGTATGCTACAATTTTCATGGACATGATTTTTTTTTAATAAACATATTTTTACTTTTATTTCCTCAATATATACATGAGTACTTCCTATAAAAAATTTGTTCCTAACTTCTTTGAATATTCTACATGTTTGAAAATAAGAATCAACACACTTGTCACGCGATTGAGAGTATGCAGATGTTTGATTCATGGCAGCAATTTTCTGGAATGAATTATACTTCACACAAAACTCTACTTGCGAAAACTTATTCTGACATTGGTATTTTACGCGTTGTACACTATCGTGTGATTCTTTTTTGAATTGTGCTATTTGATCCAATACCTGATCTATATTTCCTTGTTTCATGTCACACAATTGAAGTCCGTCTAAGAATAATAAAACTACATTAGAAACTCGTCCCAGGCAGCTTATGGCATACAAACACTCATAATACTCAAAAAAACGAATCTTCAATTCATTGAAGATTTCTACGCACATGCTACTATACAATGCAGCATCACTGATGTTTTTGCGGGCGTTTTTCCGTTTTGTGTTAATCAGTGTGTCATATAGAACCACTGTTCTCTTGATATTTTCGTACTCCTCACGCGGGAAGACAGATCGTAATTGTTCAAAAACTTCAGAAACGTCCGCACACCTTTGACACTTTCTTTTCTCAGGCATTATATATGAAGTTTTTGGCATGTATAACAATTGTCGTGTTTGTGGATATATTTCTTTTTCTTATAATAAATTTCAACAAAAATTGTCTGAATTTGGGTTTGGAATATTTTTAAGTGTGTTTAATGTATGAATATCATCATCTTTCCATACACTATTTAAAAGTTTGTTTTGTTCTTCAACACTGACAGACAAATTTATCTCCACTTGTACATCTTTTACTCTGAAGACTCTAGAACCGGGTCCAACATTTATGGACATTACTCCAAATTTTTTCAACACTGTATCTTCATCATCACTATGTGCACATATCTCATCACCTGCTCCATAACTATTTACCAAGCACGCATTGAAATCAATTCCTAGTAACTCTAATATTTTATTGATCTTGTGCATTCACAATCCAAAAAGATATATTGCAAAAAATAAGATTAGATAAATGGAACAACATGATTTTGTTAATTCAAATTAAAGACAAGTTGAGAATAGGGTTCAGACAAACATTCTTTTATTAATTGACAAATTAGTTTTGTATATCTTCTGGAAACGTTTTTCTAACAAAATTTTTCTAAAATTTTTTTTGCTAATGAAATCTTCTGAAGTAGTATTTCATTTATCTTCTTTTTGCCGCATGCGAAATTGAGTTTTTCTGTAGCACTCCAGCTATTTTAGGTCCAGACACACCTCTCTTTTGTGGTCCTAACTTTACAATACTCGTCAAACTTATTCTATTTTTGTCTTTTGTTGTATGCATACTACTTGTTTAAAATATCAATACTTATATATAAATAACTTGTGAAAACAAATATTATACTTTTTATGTAACATTTATTTTGATTTGATATCTTGCAAATCACTGATAATATTATGTAGTCTTTGATTCTCTAACTTATATTCATTGTTCATTTTTGTCAGATTCTCGTTTTTTGAAACAAGCAATAATAAATTTTCTTTCACTCGCTCTCTGCTCTTCTGAGCAGATTCCCTGTTCTTCCTCAATCTAGTTGCAAATTTTTGAACTTCATACTCGTTTTTTTTGACTGGAATTGTGTTTGATGTATGAATATCATCATCTTTCCATACACTATTAAAAAGTTTGTTTTGTTCTTCAACACTGACAGACAAATTTATCTCCACTTGTACACCGTTCTTTACATCAATGACTTCAATCTCTTGATGATTTTGATGGATAGCACCAATATAATTTTTCAATTCACACATCATGTCGTCGTCATCCATCTCAAATATTCCAAAAGAGTCCATTGTATTTTTCCCACAAGCAATGCACCGTAACTTGTAATATATAGCATAAGAAATCCTAAAATATAAATACTGTATGCAAATTCATTTTTATATTGCAATCTTCAACGAATGTATAATTTTATGGATATTTATTACAAATCATACTAATCTCAAACTCAATAGAAGTGATTAGTGCATTTACGTGTTCGTTTCTCATTTCTGCTATATATGTGCGAATCCAAATCAATCAGTTCTGCCATCTCCTTTCGCATTAAATTTTTCGATTTAAGAGTTTTTTTGTTGATTGAGGGAAGAATCTATTTCTGGATTTCTGGGCTATTAGTACATGTTCAGAATCATGATTCAACAGAAGACATCATGATCACAGATTTGACACATTTTGACGATTCTGGGGCCGATACCAGTGTTTCAGTTTTTCTGATTCCCAATCTAATCGAGACAGAACATTTCACGTGTACACCTGGCAATCACAAATTGTTCACATGAATTTTAATAAAAGAATAAATAAAGCAAAGATTGCAAGTGTCTACTATTTATTATTTTGGTGGTGTTGGTTATGCGGTTGGTGATGGTGCTCATTCAACTGATGCTTATACTGAGGCATGGCAAGAGATAATTTAAAATCTGCTTTTAAATTATTTTTGTGTATATCTAAAAATATATAGATAAAGTATTTTGGGAATATATCTCAAACACGTATAAAAAGGTTTAGATTGACATATTTGTTTATTTTGTATACTATGTATTACTTTATGAATGTTGTTTTTGATAAACATAATAGGAAAGAATATTTTGACATGAAATATCTTCCATATGAAATGATTATTTGTATTTTATCAGAAATACAGTTTTTTGATATTTATTTGTATAATTCCAAAAATGAATTAGGTGCATTAGGAATTATTGATTCAATAATGTCAGTAAAACAAGAAAGAAGTTGTCTTGTATACAACACACTTGATTTCATTGCAAATGAAAAAACGTTTTTTTTTGATGAAATATTGAATATATATCATCAGAGAAAGGAATTTTTAGAACAAAAGGAAGTTGAAATTTCAAAAATTATGGAAAATGAAAAAATTTTCTGGGGACTTGGTGGAAAAATTGAACAATTGATGTTGCTTTTGGAAAGATGTGGATTCGAGAGATTCAACTGTCATGATCAAAACAAAGTATATATTGGGGATACGATCGAAAACATGAATTTGAAAATATGTTCTAGATTTTTCTGAATAATTATTATGTATGACAAAATGGAGAAATATAGAATTCTTGTGTTTATTGAAAACAATTGGCAAATTATCCATATATAATATAACATATAATAATGTGCAAAATTTTTTTGTTTACATGACAGATGTCCAACCCTGCTTCCTGTCCACTTGCTACGGTACCTCACAGAAGAACACAAACGGACTTAGGGCCGGCGCACAATACAAATTGTTTAGGGTCGAAATAAACACACTTGCCAAAATGTATGCATGAATGATATATATATATATATATACGGAGGTCAAAACTTATAAATACTTTTAGGTAATTGACTTATCATCTGGATCATGTAATGATCCAAATTCAAGATACTGCTGTGATGTTTATATTTGAATTGATGCGATTTTGAGTATTAGTATAATTCGACATTCAATGGTGGATACGAACAAAATATATTTGAAAAGATTCAGAATGTGGAAAAAATCAATATTTTGATCATTCACTACAATAAATCAAAAAAAAAATATTTGCCTCGCCTCTCACCATGTACATAGACCTCTCAATAGGAAGTTTGACGTACTACAACAACTTTTCCAACTACAAAGTCAGAACAGTCTGCATCAAAAGCAAAAATACTTTCAAATTCCCTAGACTTATATTTTTGTAGTGTCCTCAGATAACGATGACCATTGATAATAGTAGTTTCGACCAAATAATTATGATGTGCAACGTGAAGCCATACTTTCTCAAACTCGACTCCGCTTGCAGACAAAATCATCTCTTCTTGTTCGCTAAGATTACCAACTGTCAATCTATAGAATGCAATTGATCTGATAGCAATATTTTTGTTCATTCTAGTGACTTTGAATTGTTTTGAGATCTAGTCGTTATGACTTTTATTGGCAAAAAATCCCAATATAGATTTGACAATTTTTTTTTCAAATCGGAATATAGGATTCATGCTTTTTTCCCCCTCACAAAAGTTGATCTTACTTGATCATATACTAGATCTTCATTTTTGATATTTGCTCTAGATTTACCCAGGCTCTTATTTGTACGTGAATGTTTTTACGTCGAGTTTTTTTCATTAATTCTTGCAACTTCTCGTATGGCAGCATTCATAAGTTTTTCATTAATCACTTTAAAAATTTGTGTTTTTGTAGCATTATTTTGTTCTTGTGTTTGTTGATTTTCATGTATGGATTTTTGCAATGAAATCAATCTTATTTCATTGCGCTCTTTTGTTTGTTGAATTTTTGTATTTGAAAGAGCTTGGCATTCATCATTCAATGCATCGACCAAGCCAATAGGAATTGGAATTGGAGGTGTCCAAGAACTTGGAGTTGATGTGCTGTGGCCAGCGCACATGCTGCGGAACACACAAGAATTCTCATGACGATACATGCCTGACGTTAATACGAACCAAGTCGTTCAAAATTTATTGCAACAGTGTGGATAAATGTGATTTTTATTTCGAAATTATCTGATTTTATAAGTAATCAATTTTCAGAGTGATTTTCAGTGTGGCTTATGAGTGACTTATGACATATTTTTGTAAAATATACAAAACTGCTGTATGTATTATTTTGTTTATGATCATGTATTCCAAAATTTACCATGATAATGATCATAAAATTTGCATAAAATGCCATGAAACACACGCAATCAGATTAGATAAGACTTTATTTTTCCATGTAAAAAATTCATTTATTTGGTGGTGTTACGTTGGCGAGTTTCCTTGCCTGTCGTAGACTGGGAAATTTATTATAGTCAATCTTCCTGGATTCCCTAGTGTTCTTTGTAGACCACAGTCGAATACCTAAAAGTTTTTGTCCTAGATTGGTCAATGGTTGTGCTTTATATCCCACTCGTTTTGGTCTTTTCAGACATACAAAAACATGAGGAATCTTGTCCTTTTTCCCGAGTCGAGAAGTTATCATCTCGTGATTTGCTGGAAGCTTGTTGACATATTCTTGCATAATTTTGGGAAAATTATCAAATTTTTTTGGAGTAAACTGAATTTTGTCATAAGAAGGCCAAAGACGTAAGGCAACTCCGTTGACATAACTATTCAGTCTGTCTTCTCTGTAACTGACTCCGCATATGTTTTCATATTTTTTGTCATTGAGTCTGGATGAGCACATATATCCTATATAGGATCCATACTCTGTCGCAGCATCTTTTTTAGTTTTCTCTTGCCCATGGAGCATTTTTCTATTCCAAATAAAAATACACCCAGCTTCAATATCAATAGCATATTTATGATCCAGAAGATTAAGAGGATCTTCTAATTCTACCTTTAAACCTACCTTTGTATCAGATGCTTTCACATGACTATAGATTTCAGAATATTGTTTTTTGAAATTTTTCACCCAATCCAATTTATGTGTTTTGGGCATCAGAATCATCCTCGATTTTGTGTACATTACTTTGCCACAAATTGCATTCTCTTGCAATTTTTCTTCACACTCGTGAAAAATGTTGAAATCAAAGTGCCACATTTCCTCTGTACCATTGTCTGGTAATTTTTGAATACTACGATTGACATCAACGAGTAAATCTTCTTGACCCATGAGTTTGGATGCAACTTTGTAAAGAAATTTGTTCTGTCTTATTTGCCATACACCAGGCAAATGAAAAACAGTATCATCACAAGTTGCCCCAAAACCACGATGTAGTGGCCACAATTCGGAAAAATGTTTTCTTGTTGTTGCATTCAATGGTCCAGTAACTGCCTCCAAAAAGGCATCTCGATGTTCTGGGTTATTTATATCTAATATATTCCCATTTTTGTCAGATACTTGTATTTTTTTTTCCCACTCCTGTTTCATTATAACCTCTCGCCACTGTTCCAAGATGTTGTCTCCACATGTTTTCTCATCTAACAAACGAAGCATAAGCCAACCTTCTTCTTCGTAAAATTTTTGCATTTTTTGCAAATTCTCAGTTCTTGAATCACATTCAAATATTACTGATGGAATCTGTTTGTCTATTGCCTTGTAAGCATGTGACATGCCTAGTATATATGCGAATATTTAACAGATGTAAACTTTGTATATTTACAAGCAGCCAATCAAGTTTTTCCAAAAATAGATTTGACATTTATTTTTTACTTGTAATACTTTGGGCATTAACATATTATATGCACTTTCTCTACATTTTTTCTCTTATCCCCCATATCACCAAGAACTTCAGCCATTTTTGTAAAAGATTAGGGAACAACAATGTGAAGAGTTGAGATTTTGCTCTGATTGCGGGTGGCCGGGAGCAACAATGTGAAGAGTTGAGATTTTGCATCTGATTGCGGGTGGCCGGGAGCAACAATGTGAAGAGTTGAGATTTTGCATCTGATTGCGGGTGGCCGGGAGCAACAATGTGAAGAGTTGAGATTTTGCTCGGATTGCGGGTGGCCGGGAGCAACAATGTGAAGAGTTGAGATTTTGCTCGGATTGCGGGTGGCCGGGAGCAACAATGTGAAGAGTTGAGATTTTGCTCTGATTAATAATTTCGATTTTATATATAAAGTATATATTTCATGGATTTAAATAAAATAAAATTCATTATATATAATCAACGGAAATACTTTACTTTTTTGGAAATGCATTTACACGAGGATAAGCATGATGATGATAATATATCACTTGTGAATGTCGACACTTCTAATGAAGATGATATCATTGTTCATCAGTGTTGTTTTGGCATTACTTTTGTTTTAATCTTGATATTTTGTATTCCGTATTGTTTATATAAATGGGTCAAATACTTATGCTTGACATATAAGACCAAGAAAAAAGTATCAAATCCTGCTTTAGAAACTGAAAACACAGCTCAAACCGTAAGGCAAGTACACAACACAAATACATTTCAAGCAAATTCAATGCAAACATTCAAAAAATGCTCATCACACCAAAATTACTTACAACAGCCATATGACATTTCAAATATTTCACGTCAATACAATCAAATTTAAAGGACTTATTTTGGAAGATGTGCTTTGATCACATTCAACATTCATGGCAGTCCTCTACCAAAAATTGTATAATTATGTACGACAGCACAAGTGATGATATGCCTACAAGAATGTATGTATTGTACTCATGGTAATTTTGTGTAGAAATATATTACCCAGCATACACACATGAAGCAAATTTTTTTTCTAATTTTTATTAAGAAAATACAAACATAAATTGGAATTGAATCTTGTAAACAGCTTCAAATAATGATAGGATTACTGGCTTCACCTGAGGTATTTCTCGCATTCACGCATGTATTGAATACTGCTGGGGCTCGAAGATCTCTAATTTGTGTGTGTTCATGCGATGGGCATAAGTCGCAGGACTTGATGCACATATCAATTGGTTCATCTGCACGGGAACTGTTTCCTTGCTCATAATCTCCTGGGTACACTAAGCAAAGTGTCTGTGTATCGCCTTGTTGCCAGGGACTTGCTACATACACAATGGTGTTGGGAAGAATTATGTCAATATTGCTGCCACCGCCTACTCCAAAGCTAACTCCTCGTGCATATCGTTTCATACATATCATTGGTGTACCCACTAGAATTTTACCTTGTTCTTGCATTTTAGTGGAAAGCAACTATTACTTTACAATGATGTCTTATATACTAAATACTTAGCAAAAATATTTTTTTGGGAACATTTTTGAAATTGCTGAAATGATAAATTTACAACTCGTCTGAGCTTACTAGCAAAAGGACATGAAACTGAAAATCAATATTGAAAAAACGGCTCCATGGCCATGGCTCTTTGTCGGAAATATATGGCAATTCTGTAACAATTTTTTATAATAAATACAAATTTGTTTAGTGGAATATTTCTTGTGCATATAATTGTCATGTACAATGTGAGGAGGTTGTTGCTTGGCTTCAAAGATCAGAGTCAGGTGCAATTATTTTTTTTTGTGTTGTGAGCCACGACCAAGGATTGTGGGTATATTCTTCACCCGTATCTCTGTTACAATATTCATACGTCATCCACAGGACAAATAAGCCCAGTATGACTAAGACAAATATGACAATTGCTTCCATTTTGAATTGCTTATTTTTACATGTGCATATATACTCAAATATAAAATTCAAAAAAATATACAACTGATATTGCACTTCAAAAATAATGTTCAAATTTAAAGAAATTTCTTTCTACTTTACAGCCACAATACCCATTCAAAATCAAATTTTTAAATCCAATCCACACAGAAAGTGCAATTACAGATGTCAGAATGCTCCATAACATGTTTTCGCCTTGAGATGTGGTGGGACAAGTATTACAGTCAAATTTTGCCATAACTTATTTTGGATTTATTTACAATGCCTTATATACATTTGATGAGAAATGACAGATTGATTCTTGTTGCTTTTATTACTTTGTGATAAATAGTTTAGTAAATTTATGGTCAGATATTTTCTTTTAGATTTGAGAAAATATACGTGCTAGCGAGGAGGATATGGTTGGTACATACTATTTCTGTTGGGTGAAACTAATGATGTAAAATGTGGTGAAGACTGCATGGGCATTTGATTTTGATTGATTTGATTTGTTGGTATTGCGTAATTATAAATAGGTGGAGTATAAAAAGCTTGTGTTGGGATTTGTTGTGTTGCACCATTGTAAAAACGTGGTTTGATGGATGATTGAGGACTTACACTGGCTATTGGGTATGTATGCATTGATGAGGACATGTTGCAATTATCTGTATTTTTTGTATTTGGAATTAATTTTTCTTCGTCTTTTGTGTTGGCTATATCATTTTCACTATTGCCTTCGCAACAATCATATTTCCAATCATATCTTCTCCTCAAATAAAGACCAACTTCATAAACAAATATTGAAAAAAAGATATTTACCAAGACATTGAACACATCCCAAGCCAAATCATCATTGTCACACTCTTTGCAATTTATGGGGAGTTTTGATGGTGTATTATGCCAACTAGAGGAAGTAGATGTTCTTGGTGTCCAATATGCACCAGATTTTGAACCGGATCCTGAGTTTGAACCGGAGCCCGAACTGAAACTAAATGACTTTTTTTTCCGCCGCATGGTTGTTTGTATTGGCAGTCGCGCTTATATATATTATTGATTGTACAAAGTATCAAATTTCAAGAAAGTAAACGACATTTCATTTCGTTTTGATCCAATCAAAGCATATTGTATTTGTAGAACTGTTTAATTATACAAATTTGGGGATAAAATCTGCTCACTCATAGGTTGTTGCAGGAACACACACATTATCCCATGAATATGCACAGTATTTGGTGATAAGTGTTTTGGAACTTAGAGATTCACATGTGTCTCCTTTTTCTAACATACACATTTCACAATAAATTCCGTTATAATACATGTTAAATGGACATGTAGTGCATGTTCTAGTTATATCCGAAATATGTATCAAAGCACCAGATACAGTTTTTGAAGGACATGGTATTTTTGTTGTAGGAAAGTACATATCTCTCTGAGAAATAAAAATTTCCAAGGTAGACGGAAGTTTATCTTTCCAAAACAATCCATTGATTAATTCGTCTGATGTCAAAAAGATATTAAAATTTGTGTTTTTGAATTCATACGTGGACATCATCAAGCCAGGATAATGCACTTTACAGTCATGAATATATTCCATATTGTAAAAAGAATCACAAATATTATTGTGAGCATACATTATCGTAGAAGCAGGTAAATCATTGACAGTTTGTACTGATAGGAATTGTTTTGCAGCAACTTGAAAAATAAACTCGGGACGAGTCGTATTGATTTTCAAAATTTGTAAGATAAGAGTGATTGCTCTTTCAGTAATTTGTTTGGTCAATGTATTCTCAAGAATGCCAGGAATAATGGCAACTGGCTTCGTAATATTCTCGTATAATATTAATTTCTGTTGAACTATACAAGCCCATAAAATTGGCATGAAAACAACAAAGGCGACACCAGTACCTTGGTCGATTTCGGTCAATGATTGTATCAATTTGTGTCTGTTTTTGTTTAATGTTTCTGAATATTCTGGCAAAAACGAAAGTACGTCCATTTCAAAAAGGAAAAAATATGCATCGGAAAAATCAGGACTCAATGACGCATAGTGTATATCTGGTGTATATGCGGAATCGGCAAAAATTTCCCTGCTATAAAAAGTTGAGTTGATGTTCACTATGTTGGACAAAATGTTTACGTTTTTGGTGGTTGTTTTGACATACAACATACATGGCAACGTGAACTTGAACCATGATGCTAATCGACCAACAGAAACTTGCCAAGTTTTTGCCATTTGAAAACAAGATGATAATCCAACGGACTTCTGGTGTCTGTGAGAAATATGACTACTATTTGGGCATGACACATACCAATCAGATGAAGAAATCATTGCAGGTAAAAAAGTGTACATTGCAATGTCTTTATTTTCTTCATTGTTTGGTGTATCAATCCGTGTAAAAGGTTTTGGCGGTGTATTAGAACCATGACAAATGAAATTTGGCGGGCATGGGATACATTGTACTGTGTTTGGAGTAATCATATCATTGGTTGATGTGATAAGTTCTTGTGAATATTTATTTATATAATTTTTTTCCAGATGACGGTGCTCAGTAGAAAAAGGATGGTCATTGGCCTGAGTAGTGTAATTATATTTTTCAAGAAGTTTTAAATTGTAACGTGAAGTTTCAAACCATCCAGGAGCACATACACACAAACTACTATTTAAATAGTTTGTGGTAAGTGCAGGAAATCCAACACACCGTACACATTTATCAGAGACACCGGGCATGTACCCATGTGTGTTAATCCGCCAACCGCTTCGACAAACACACGTGTCGTAGTTTTGAAAGATTTGCATGTTCCCCATGTCACAACGACAATCTGTTTGTTTTGTAGATGTGTTCGTGAACGTCGACGTGTGAGGTGGGCATTTATTTCTTTGCACAGAAAATGGATCACAATAGTAACCAATACCACATACTTCACATTTTCCATGATGCTGGTACATTCCAGGCTTACAAATACATTCTTGTACTTTAGACGACCCTTTTGATGAACGTGAATCTTCTGGGCATCTAGTTGGATACATAATATCAGGTGGCAAGATTCCCGTCATATTTTGAAATCCACTACAATAAAAGTTTTGCGGACATGATACACACTGCCAACTAAGCACACCAACAGAAATCAAAATACTACCTCTATCACATGGACAATATTGTGTATATTTGTTATTAATCATCCTGCATGCAATACTAATTGGAACATTTTTGTATCCATAACAAAGTGTGTTCAGAGGGCATACTCCACAAGTTAAATAATCAAATCCAGGTTTACAAACGCAATCACTTTTTTTGCTCCTTGGTAATATAGAATTACTATTGACAGAACATGTTTTTTTCTTAGACTTTTCACAATAATAGCCATCCTCACAACTCTGACATACTTCATTCTTTACATAAAATATGCGTTTGGAAAAAATAGTTGATTGGTTGAGGATAGTTGTAATGGGCCATAGAGTATTATATTTCAATGGATTATATTCCAATGTGTACGAATGTGCATCTTGGTATGTGGCATAAAACCCATCAAAACAAGCACACGTTTGAGTGATGTGTAAAATATTAGTAATGGGATTTCTAGTGTACGAAATAAATGAATTGGTATTGTTCGCACATTTTATGACGTTGCCGTTTTGTGTGTATATTGGGGAACATAATTCGTCATCTGTACATTGTGTACAAGATTCATCTAAAATAATACTTTTAGATACTAAGAAATTACTAGCATGAATTTGTGTAGAAACATTGGTGAAAGATTTTACATATCGTGTCTTGTGGACGTCAATTGTTCCTTCAGCACAGCTACAATCATTAATAGATGTACTGTAAGTTTTCATGGTATATGGCTTTTGCTTTGGACATTCATGTACACCATTTACCGTACCATCTTCGCAATAAATAGAAGCACCACATGCCATACAAATCAAATTATATTTTTGTATTGTTTGTGTGTTCACTAAGCTATCACCAGAAATACACTGCTCCGGAGACGGATCTATTACAAAAGTATTGCTGTCACAATCCAAGCCACAAGGAACACAGACTGGAACAGTACCAGTTTGACATACACATTTACCAAGTTCTCTATTATAAATATGATTATCAGTATGACATGCCGAGCAGGTAAAATTTGTAATAATGAACTCTGTATTACCTTTATCTAAGCTAATATCTTCTGAAATAACTACAATAGCACTTTTGGCAAATATCTGATTTGTATTTGTATCAGAATTGTAAAACGGGATTATTGAATAAAAAAATGATAATATATTTCGAGTTGTATGTGAAGCAATTGTGGACAAAAGAATAATGTCAACATTATTCTCTTCTACTCTAGCCAACGAAACAATCAGTTCTTTTAAATTATTCTCGGATTTTTGTTCTTGTGTGTGCAACAAAATAATATCAAGTTTCTTAGACGTTTCTTGTTTGGCAGAGTCGTAGTGTACTTTGCGATTGTTAATCACATAGAAATTAATCAAATCTAGTGAAAATATAGGGGAAGTAGTATCGACACCCGTGTAATATTTTGATAGTATCTGCAGTTTGAGTAATGGTACCACATCATGATTTCTAATTAATAATCGGTTGGTGTTCAATACGTCTCCACGATTATAAATCTTGTTCTCATCAAACGATCCAAAGTCAGTATCGTGTATTATCTTCTGTT
>Ga0209384_1000769_pt1 | contig 18551 bp, 15 predicted proteins | sample CoawatmetaG05DNA_FD_187511 | JGI IMG/M metagenome (GOLD analysis project Ga0209384, IMG submission 187511) | Marine microbial communities from the West Antarctic Peninsula - Coastal water metaG058-DNA (SPAdes) (version 2) | ecosystem: Environmental > Aquatic > Marine > Coastal ... | reverse complement strand
TTGGATACGGCATCGTTGCGGCAAAGGTTGTCACACTTTCTGGCTTCTTCATTGGTTATCTCGTTTTAACAATGACACAAAGTATTGAGTCTTAGTAGATGAATAAGTAAAAATTAAAGCCCGTTAATGAGCATTAAACAGTCACCTTTCTGCTTCGTTATTTAATGCAGAGGTCATAGACCGTTTAAGCATCGTATAAATCTGTTCCCCACTGGGTTAACCCTCAAATACAAATCAAACGTTTATTCGTGAGTTGATCCGTTGTGCTTCTATCCATTGTGACTTTAAAAAGTGGGATATTGAGTTCAGCTTAGTGGATGTAGATGCATATTCTGGTTGCCATTATAAGATATACACCAACAGATTGCACAACTGTAAAGGGGTTTATTTAGGTCAAGAAAACAGGAAAACCCAAGATTTAAACTGAGCGTTTAAACAATGGGTTTAAAGAAGGAAATAGCTTTATTAACAACGCCTGACAGGGCCAAACATTAGATTATTGTCACTCTATGTAAGGTTCGACCAACTCGACATTCATCGAGTAAGCTGATTGCACCTCCAAACCATTGGCAACACCCTCTTCATTAAGTTGGGTTTGGGATCGACTGATATTAAGTGTGCCAGTAATCCATACGGGTAAGTAAATGCTCTCTAGCTTATATCCTGTTTTTAATTTTCCATGAATGATCTGATTGGCTGGCGGAGGTGGCGTGTGAATGCATGCCCCATAATAGGGTACTAATAAAAATTCTTTAAGCAGGGTATCACTAAATTCTAGTGGTAACACAAAACCAGGCACTTTGACCTGCATACCTTCAAACGCATCTACCACTGGAGCTGCATCAAACATGGCTTGCGCAGTTTGTTCAAGAATCATTAATTCACTGTCTGACAGAGCGTAGTACTGGTCATCGGTTAAGTCATCAAATACTTGATTGGGGTTCCAGTCTTGAGGCATCAGACTTTCCCAATCAATTTTTGTGGGCTCATCTGCAAAAGCACCATGCCAACTGAAACAGGAAAGCAATAGCATGAGCAACAAGGGTCGGTGGGCGACTTTTAAATGTTTCATCAAGTTCTTCTGTGTTATGAGCGGACAGACATACCGTCTGCTAAAGAGTTTTTATAGGCAAAATAAGCAGGCACTAGACCCACCAAAAAACTAGCAGCCAAAAGCACGCTAATCATACCAAGTTCTCTAACGTTTGGTGCGGTTATGGGGATGAACAAACCGTAGTTTTTTTCTATCAGGGGCTGAGCTACCCAAATGCTCGAATAAAGCATGATCAACCCTATTATAATGCCAATCGTGGTGAGCAATACTGTTTCAGTGATGAGTAGGCCCATAATATGCCAGTGACTGGCACCTACGGATCGAAGAATAGCCACTTCACGCCTGCGCTCATTGAGCCCAGCTAGAGAGACTGCCAGCATTCCTGTAAGGGCAGCCACCACTACAAATAAAGAAATAATTAGTAGTGCTTGTTCTGCCACTGACATTAAACTCCAAAGCTCGTGGAGTGCAATGCCAGGAAAAATAGCCAATAAAGGCTCAGCAGCATAGTCGTTAATATAACGCTGCATTTTGAACGACACTATTTTACTGTCCAAACCTACCAGAAAAGCGGTAATCGATTCTGGTTGTAAATTAGATTCTGTCAGTGCTTTTTTAGCCTTACGCTTTTTCATAGCGCCCTGCCAGTTAACATGCATGGCCTCTATGCCAGCTAAGCTGACATGCATGGTTCTATCGACTGGGGTTCCTGTGTGCTCTAAAATACCACTGATGACAAATGGCTTATCCTTATGCTGCGCAAAACTTGCGCTGCCAGTGCCGTGAGAAATAATCACTTGGTCGCCGATGGAGTAGTTCAGTGTGTTAGCCACCTCAGATCCAATGACTGCATCAAATACGCCCTCAAACTGTGCACCAGAAGAAAATTTAAGGGTTCTCTTTTCACCATATTGATAGACAGAGAAATAGTCCCTGCTGGTACCCATGACACGAAAGCCACGGTGTGAATCACCTAGGGATATAGGGATAGTCCATTTAACGCCTTTTTGTTGCGCTATATCCTGATAACTTTTCCAAGTGATGTTGTTGGTGGCACTACCAATCCTGAAAACTGAGTAGAGCAATAGCTGAATAGATCCACTTCGGGCACCAACTATTAAATCTGTACCCGAAATAGTGTTGGCAAAACTACTTTTTGCGTTGACTCGCACCTTCTCAACACCTAGCAAGAGAATAACACTCACTGCAATCGAAACAATCGTTAAAATGGCAGTAGAGCGCCGACTTTTCAAACTCTTACCAGCTAATAATTTGAGGTTCATATATCAGTCTCGTTTTGTGGATTGATGACTGACATATCTGCAACTCGATCGAATAAATGTTGATGCGTGGGGTCGTGACTCACATAAAGAAGGGTTGAACCACTGAGCTTTATTTCGTCGAATAAAAGATCCATAAATGCTTCTCGCGCATCATAGTCAAGAGATGAAGTAGGCTCGTCTGCAATAATGAGTTGAGGTTGTCCAATCAGCGCACGAGCCGCCGCCACTCGCTGTTGTTGCCCCACACTCAATTCACTTGTAGTCCGCTGAAAACTAAACTGTCCCTTCGCATACAAACGACTCAGCAAGTAAATTGCCTCTTCATTAACGCTGCCTGAACGTTCAATCGCATTGTCGCGCCTCAGCTTTGAGAACCGGCACGGTAAGGTCACATTCTCAAGTATTGATAAATAAGGGATCAAGTTGAATTGCTGAAAGATAAAACCAATGTGGTCTGCTCGAACCCTGTCTCGCTGCAATTCTTTAAGCTGGCAAAAATCCTGCCCTACAATTTCAACCTGCCCTCGCTGGGGCCTGACAATACCACCGATAATGTTAAGAAGGGTGGACTTTCCAGATCCAGAAGCCCCCCGAATAAACACATGCTCATGTTCTTCTATGCAGAAATTACCCGATTTAATAGTGAGATTTGCTTGGGCATGCCAAGCAAAATCCACTTCTTTAAGTCTTATTATGGGTGACTTAGAGTCAGACTCAGTCATTAGTTACCTAATTTAATCCGCGTGTTGTTGACATCTAGTTCCTGTTTGATTTGCCCTTCAGAATAAATTACCTGAACATCAAGGTCAGCAATGCCTGGGAAAAACTTAAACATATTCACGTCGATGGCTGCCAAATTATTAAGCTGATTGCATTCTAACCTATATTCAGCAATAAATTCTGCGTGCTCAGCTTTAGCCACTTCTCCATGATCGTCATGGTCTGCTTCATGATCGTCATGACCTTCTTCATGGCCTTCTTCATGACCTTCTTCATGACCTTCTTCATGACCTTCTTCATGACCTTCTTCATGCTCGGTCACCCAATTCGCAGATGATTCAACTGTTTGGCAGGACACGTCCCCTACTAGTTGAAAAATAGTATCAAAATCAGACAGATTTTTCTTGGCCTGTTTAATTAACAACAGCTGTTGTTGATCTTCAGTTGCATATTCAAAACCAACAATATTGACTGCTGGTGATTCAAATTTCATCTCAATGGTGTTGGTGTCTATGGCAATATCAAGACTAGCACTGCCATGTTCATGTGCATCTAACTCACTAGCAATCGCATGGTGAGAGGGTAGTGTAAGCATGAGACTGGCCAACGCCATAGTCATAGGGTTTGAAGTTTTCATTACTGTTCCTTAGATATGTTATAACATAACAATTATGTTAGCATGGAAATAATAAATAAACATCACTACCAAGTAAATTTTAATCAATTAAACGGCGTATCTAATCATTCAGTTAGTTTTTAAAACGTTTCTTCACGCAGAAGGTTATCAGCACAAAATCTCCTTAACGGCGCAGTTGTGAGATGATATCAATCGTCTTTGAACAGATAATCCACAGACTTCAAGAAATAAAAGTATAACTCCACAGTGACTTTTACTTGACTAGTGATCAAGCAGTCAGGACTTTTACCTCATGCATGACTTTATCTAACATATGTAACAAATGGTTAACGTCCTCCGCGCCAATGGTGAGTGGTGGGCGTATTTTTAATACATTGTCATCTGGGCCTTCACTACCCATCAAGATACGCTCTTCACACATACGATTTTTCACGTAATCAGCAATCTGAGTTGCTGGTTTACGAGAGTCTGGATCACTAATCAAATCCACACCAACGAACAACCCAAAGCCACGCACATCACCAATACACGCATGCTCTCGTTGCAGTTTGCGCAAGCCTGCAAATAACAATTTGCCCATGTCCTGCGCATTATTCATCAACTGTTCGTCTTCAACAATGCGCAATACTTCAGTGCCCACTACGCAAGATAGATTGGATCCACCAAAGGTAGAAAAAAACTCTGGACCATGAGCAAAACTTGCAGCAATTGCAGGACGAGTCACAACCACACCAATAGGATGACCATTGCCTATAGGTTTGCCTAGTACCACGACGTCAGGCACCACTTGCTGTTGTTCAAAGCCAAAATAAAAATCACCCAAACGCCCTAGCCCTGTCTGCACTTCGTCAGCAATACACAGACCCCCTGCACTTCGCACGTGCTTATATACATGCTGAAGATAGTCTGGTGGCGGCACAATTTGGCCGCCTACGCTGGGGAAGGTTTCTGCAATAAAGCCTGCTAGCTGCTCTCCATTAGTCTTTAAAGTGGCAATGTGCTGTGCCACTTGTTGCGCATAGAGTTCACCAGCAGCCTTGTCATCACGTCGATACTGACCACGATAGTCATCGGCCACATCTACCAAATGCACCCAATCAGGCTGGCTTAAACCACCCGCCCTAGCTTTTGGAGAAGCAAACTTATAGGCCGAAATATCAACAGTACCCGTAGTATTGCCAAAATAACCATGCTGGGGTGTGATTATTTGCTTCGCTCCGGTGTGGGCACGAGCTAAGCGAAGGGCAAGCTCATTTGCTTCACTACCCGAATTAACAAAATAGCACACCGATAATTCACTCGGCATATGGCTTAATACTTGCTCTGCAAAGGCTGACCGACTAGGGTGAAGGTAACGAGAATTAGTATTAATACGCACCAATTGTTCGGCCGCAACCTGAGCAACTCGAGGATGGGCATGCCCCACATGGGGTACATTGTTATAGGCGTCGAGGTAAGGCCGGCCCCATTCGTCAAACAAATAATGGCGCCAACCTCTCAGGAACATTACTGGCTCTGCATAACTCAGCTTAAGGTTTTGACCAAAGTGATCTTGACGCACCTGTTGGGCGTGGTCTTTACTGGGCGGGCTATACTGAGTGACATCATGATCTAAATTGAGCAATAAAGAAGGATTTGGGCACACACTTTGCCATAGATTCATATCATCTGGGTCTACGGCACCAGGCCAATCATAGCCCATCCCCTCAATAGACAAGGCTAACTGCACATGGACATGGGGATCCCAACCACCGTTGTGACTTGGCTCACCTAAGTGTGCAAATACATCACCTGCACTCAGTTCTTGGCCCACTTTAAGCTGGGTGACTGAACTTGGATTGAGGTGACCGTATAAACTATAAAACTCATCACCTCTGGGGGATCGATGTCGCAGAATAACCACACCACCATAATCTAAATTAGCTTGACGATTATCTATGGCTTCTACCGTGGCTGCTAAGGGCGCATGTAAGGCGGTGCCTGCTGGGGCAAATATATCCAGCCCCAAGTGAACAGTGCGACGGTTACTGCTAGGCCAAGAGCCATTTTTAAAGGCTTTGCCGGTATACACCAAACGCGGCTCTAAGTAATAGCCAAGGGCTAATTGCAGATTAGGGTTGATCAGTTGCTGGGCTTCGTGAGGCTGAATAGAAAATGGATCTTGAGGAATACTGCTACCCTCTACACTCAGGTCAACCATAGGGGCTTGGTTGAGATCAATATCTGCACCCAATAAGGGGAAAAACGCCCCACTATGCTCACTTAACCAAGCTAATGTTGGCTTGGCTGCAGTGTTTAAAGGCAACCCACAAGCAAAGCGCAGGCGGGCCTCAATCAAGCCACCACTCATCCTATGGTTTTGCAAAAATGCCCAAGCAGGTCCTTGAGAAATAGTGATGTAGGGGTCGTCTGGATTATCCAAAGCCATCAGCGTGGAATTAACCACACTCACAGCCAAGCGCATACGCAATAAAGGCCAAACTAAAGCCACTTCCATTGCCGTTAGTGGTGCACTGCTGTGGACGCCAGCTACCAGTTGCGCCAGGGCTTGTTCTGGCTGTGCTTGGTCCAACACAATATAAGCCCCAGCAATGGCTAAATCACATACCCTAGGTGCCAAGCACATGTCCCCTAGATCAATAATTCCACTAATGTGAGGCGCTTGATTAAGGCTTCCCTGCACCAAAATATTGTAGTCGTTTACGTCATTGTGAATACATTGCTGAGGAAGGTTGTTTAAATCTGTTTCAAGGGCCTTAAACTGCTCAACTATACTGGTGATAATTTCCTTTCGTTCGAGATTTTCAATACACCCAAGTTCAGCCTCGATCCAACCAGACTGCATCAAATTCCATTTAAAATCTCGCTTGAGGTAGGCATGGTTAAACGACTCAAGCTGAGCAGACATGTGCCCCATATAACTACCTAACTGATGAATTAACACACCAGATTTGGGTTGAAAATGAGCGTAGTTGAGACCTTCAAATTTACTTACCAGCCAAACAATACGCGGCTTACCTCGAGGATCATGATAGACAGTAAAGTTCTGTCCCTCTAAAGTGGTGATTACCTGAGGCACTGGAACTTGGGCCGACAGAGACTGCTGATGCAAGTGTTCTAAACTTAAGCATTGCATGTCTACAAAAGCTTGCTCACAACCTGGTCGCATCACCTTGAGCACAAACTGTTCTGTAGGGGTAGCGACCGAAAAATTTAGGTCATATTCGCCGTCAAGTTGCGTCAGAGAACCTTCAAGCCCCCAAATATGAGCAATGGCCCGACTCCAGTGTTGTAACATAAATAATCTCTGTAGAGGCTTAGCAATGAGCCATTATCCTATCTTACAAAGCTCGGTCTGAACAGTCTCAAAGTCACCCTTGGCCATGGGAATAATCATTAAACTCATTCACATTAATCGATTCAAGTGCATGACATTAAAACAAAATAAATGTGCACCTGTTAAAAACGCCAGGAGTCCTGTTTAAGGAAATCGATGAACTGCTGTTGAATCAAAGGAAGACTTCTATTACTGTTCCAGACGACTCCTAAATTCATTGTTGGTATAGGCTCCTCAATCTGTTTTGACAAAATTCTTGTACCATCAAGTGACCAGGGCCGATAGAGAATATTGGATAAAATAGCGACGCCACTTTCTCTTGCTATAAAACTTCTGACAGCTTCTACTGATTGCGTTTTTATTCTAACATTAGGTTTAAGAGCGAACATTTTCCAAAATTGGTTAGCATTTGATTCAGCTTCATCGCTTGCTAGCATTATATAGGATTCTTTTGCTATCTCAGCAAGAGGCACCTTATCCATTTTTGCAAATCGATGACTTTCAGCGCACCAAAGAGTGCGCGTTGAACGAAAAAGAGTTTCCACCTCAAGACCTTCGGCAGTTTTAATATTGGAGGTGATCATAAACGCAATGTCTATTTCTCTGGCCCTTAGTTTTTCCTCCAAAGCATCTCGTGAGTTTTCTACAATATTAACTTTAACCTTTGGATAAATCTTTTCAAACTGACCTAAAGGGATTGGCAAAAAATAACCCACTACGGATACTGAGGCACCTAAGATAAAACGACCTTCAGTGTTTTTCTTTTGATTTTGAAATGCAAATATCGAATCATCCACCATATTTAAGATTCTTTGGGCACTATTCAAAAACCGATGCCCATCATAAGTCAAAATCACCCCATATCGGTGACGATCAAAAAGATCAATCCCAAGTATGCTTTCGAGATTTTTTATCGCATCAGCTACTGCTGAGGGACTCATATGGACTTTTTCTGCGGCTAACTGAATTTTTCCCGTCTCTGCAGTGGCAATAAAATAGCGTAAATGACGAAGAGTGAGTGAATTATTCACATGATTTTCTCCCAGTTATGAACGTCTATATTATTGTAACAGACCACAGAAATCCATTTTATTATATTTAGATCACAGTAAAACTGTGGCTTAAAAACTAAAAATACCATTTTATTTATAACATTGCCTTCAGCTAGGATGATTTATCAAATACAAAAAGGTGGGGTGGCAACATGGCGTCTATGGCAGATCTTGATTGGGTAACCTATCAAAAATGTGTGTCTCAAGGTGACTCTACAATCTTTCTACCTATCGGTGCACTTGAACAACATGGCCCCCATATGTCAATGAATCCTGACGTACTAATTCCCACTGCAATATCTGAAGCAGTGGCCCATAAACTTAGCAATGCCATGGTTGCGCCACCTATTGCTTATGGATACAAATCACAGCAGCAGTCAGGTGGTGGTAACCATATGCCGGGCACAACCAGTTTAGACGGTCAAACTCTAACGCACACGATTAGAGATGTTATTAAAGAGTTAGCTCGGCACGGCAATCGGAAGATCGTCATGATGAATGGTCATTATGAAAATTCAATGTTTATTATTGAAGGTATTGATCTTGCGATTCGAGAGTTAGGTTGGGATGCCATTACCAATATGAATGTGATGATTATATCTTATTGGGATTTTGTTGAAGCTCCCACAATAAAACTACTCTACCCTGATGGTTTTACTGGCTGGGACTTAGAACATGGGGGTGTTTTGGAAACGTCCCTAATGTTGCACCTTTTCCCACATTTGGTTGATATTGACAAAATAGTAGACCATCCCCCAGCTACCTTTCCACCCTATGACATGTTCCCAGTGAACGCTGATTTAACCCCACCCTCGGGCACTTTATCTTCAGCAAAAAATGCAAGTGAAGTGAAGGGAGAAATATTAATGAACGTTTGTGTTGAAGGTATTTTACATGCAGTAGAGAACGTATTTAACGTCGATTATGTTAAATCTATTACCAAAAAAACAGCTTGATAAATCCTATCTTGGTGCCCTCAAAATAATAACTAAAGGAAAAAGATCATGAGTGACAAAATTAAAACTAATAATAAGTCCAGAAGAAGCTTCATAAAACAATCTAGTGGAATTGCTACTGCATTGGCATTTCCCACTATTTTCACTTCAGGAAAAGCCCTAGCTGCACCTACTGAAATTAACATGCTCGCTTGGTATGGTCATGGTGAGGCAGATGTGGTGGCCGAATTTGAAGCGTTGCATAATGTTAAATTTAAACCAAAATATTACGCTGGTGGCGATAATATGCTTGCCTTAATCGCCCAATCACCGCCAGGAACCTACGATTTAATCCTGTCAGATGGCGAATTTGTCCAGCAACTCGACCTAGCTGGACATATCCAACAGCTTAATCCAAGTGACTATCCATTTGATGATTTTATTCATGAAGATTTTAAGCAATTCCCCGGTCATTGGCGTGATGGAAACCTTTACTCTGCCATGATTCGTTTTGGATTCCTTGGAGTTTCTTATAATCGTAATGCAGTTTCAGAAAAAGAAGCAATGAGTTACAAATGCTTCTGGAATAAAAACCTTGCAGGTAAGGTGGGTCATTTTGATTGGCACCTTCCTAATCTCGGGGCAGCAAGCCTCTATAACGGCAACCAAAGTCCTGGTCCATTCGACTTAAACTCTAATCAGTGGGGAAAATTACAGGAAACAATGATGAGCCTGCGCTCACAATCTGGCGGATTTTTTGATTATGGTGGGTCATTTAACTCCCTAAAGAATGGTGAGATGTTGGCAATGTGTGGCATCGGAGATTGGATCACGGGGGCGCTTGAACGGGATGGCGCACCAGTGACTTCAGTCGTACCAGAGGAAGGTGGGCTGCAATGGACCGAGTCCTATTGTATCGGTAAAGGTTCAAAACATACCGCAATCGCAAATGAGTTTATTCGTTACTTACTTTCACCTAAAGGACAAGTTAAGTCAGCATCCATGGCCGCTTACCCTGCTTTTTGCGTAACTAATGCCGGACAGGCAGCGTTGAGAAAAGACAACATGTTTGAGGCACAACGCACAGGGCAAATTGATGGCGCCAGCAACAATCCAATTAAATTAATTAATGAGGGCCGCATTCATTATAGGGATATACCAGTTCAGCAAAGTCTCGAAGATTGGAACGACTTTTGGTCTGAATACAAAAGCTCTTAATTAATTACTAGTCACCATTTAAACAACGATTGCTTGCTCCAAGTTTGCAATCGTTTTTAATCGCGACAAAAAAATAATTTTGGTGCCTGCATAATTAGTGCAGGTGCCAATTTCAAATAATCATAAGAAAAATAAATATGTTATACGTTGGAAAAGAATAATGTTTGCACACTGGTTTAAAAACATAGACATCTATGCCTTAACTTGGCGCTTGCCTGTTATTGTGTGGCAAGTATTATTTTTCCTTGCCCCACTTATTTTTATGATCGCCATGTCTTTTTTTCTAGTTAAGAATTATCGCATGGTAGAGGCGTTTGAGTTTGTTAACTGGGTGAAAATTTTTTCCAAGGGCTATTTCTGGAATAGTTATGGGCTCTCTTTGGGCTTGGCTGCCCTAGCCACTCTGACTGCAACTTGCATCGCCTTTCCAGCATCCTATTGCCTAGCATTTAAACTTTCTGAAACGGCGCGCAGATGGGCCATTTTCTTTTTAATTATCCCATTTTTCACAAGTTATCTAGTACGTACGTTTTCTTGGTATGTGTTAATGGCAGAGTCTGGTGTAGTCAATAACATTATAGGTTACTTGGGTATCGGGCCTATCAAAATGTTGAACACAATGTTCGCTACCAATATCGGGTATCTCACTCTGACCTTACCTCTTGTCATTATTTTACAAACACTGTCAATGGCTAGTATCGATAAAAACCTTATAGAGGCAGCACATAATTTAGGCGCTGGCCGGGTACGCGCTATTGTTTCAGTCATTATTCCAGCGGCTCGCATAGGCCTCATAATTGGTGCTCTATTTTGCTTTATTCTAAGTTTTGGCGACTTTGTCAGTCCCTACTATCTAGGTGGATCGAACCCACCAACGCTTCCCATATTAATTATTGATACCACTAAATCAGGACAACAGTGGCCACGAGCTGCAGTAATTGCAAGCGTAATGATGGTGACACTAATGCTGGTCGCACTTAGTGCAATTAAAATTGCCTACAAAAAGAGATAGTGACAATGTTAAATGACAAATCAATTGTATGGCTGTTAAGGATTTATTTGTTGCTAGTGTTCGTATTTATATTTATGCCAATTGTCACTAGCGTGGTCTTTTCATTCAATTCTGATCGCTTCCCTTCACTGCCATTAGGGCACTTTACCTGGCACTGGTATGACAAAGTTTATAATGATCCAGAAACTTGGGATGCCATCAAAACTAGTATTGTCGTCGCCTTATCAGCCTCCTTATTAGCAACTATTATTGGCTTTTGTACAGCTTACACAGACTTTCGTTATAATTTTAAATTTAAAAATGCATATTTAGCATTGGCATTATTACCTCCAACTATCCCCCTAATAATACTCGCTTTAGCTATGCTTGCTTGGTTCTCAAAGCTGGGTATTTCGGGACAAATATGGGCTCTCATTATTGCCCACACTGTATTAGGAGCCCCTTTTGCTATGGCTATTATTCGTCTTCGTTTACAGCAGATGGACAAAGATCTGGAATCAGCAGCATGGAATTTAGGCGCTTCGGAATGGGCGACTATGAGGCACGTTATTATCCCATTTGCCCTGCCATCAATTATTTCTGCACTCTGCCTAACGATGGCTGTGTCATTTGATGAGTTCGCCATCGCTTGGTTTGTATCAGGTCTAAACAAGTCTGTTCCGGTTGTGATTCTGGAAATATTACAAGGTAATGTTGACCCCCAAATTAATGCCATTGGATCTTTTGTATTTGCCACAACAATGACTCTAGTGGTGATTGCTCAGCTATTTCTTTTCACAAAAAACCCACAGTAATAAAATAGAGATACATCATGAGTGAAGGACAGATAGTTCTTGAGAACATAACAAAACAGTTCGGTAGCACCGTTGCTGTTCAACCTATTAATTTTGAAATTAAAGCCGGTGAGTTTCTTGCAATTATGGGTTCCAGTGGATGTGGAAAAACAACGACACTGCGAATGCTAGCTGGACTCGAAACACCTTCAAGTGGAGAAATAAGGCTCAATGGTGAGCGGATGAACGAACTAAAAGCACATGAAAGAGAAACGCCTTTAGTCTGGCAAACCCTGGCCCTTTTCCCCTTTTTAAATGTCATTGAAAATGTAGAGTTTGGGCTAAAGATGCGTGGGGTAGAAAAATCTGAACGCACACAGAGAGCTTTAAAATGGCTTAATCGCATGGAGATTGGAGAGTTTGCAAATCGCTCAATAGACCAGTTATCAGGTGGGCAACGGCAAAGAGTAGCTCTAGCTCGTGCCTTGGTGACTGAACCACCCGTGCTTCTTTTAGATGAACCGTTAAGTGCATTGGATCAGAATCTAGTCGTGCGCATGCAAAGTGTATTAACTCAACTCCAAAAGGAACTGGGCATTACTTTTGTTTATGTTACCCATAGCCAGTCTGAAGCTTTTGCAATGGCCGATAGAGTTGTCATCATGAGTGAAGGTGTTATAGAACAAATTGGATCACCCAAAGAAATCTATAGGAATCCAGCTAGCCGTTTTGTCGCCGAGTTTGTTGGCACTAATAATATTATTAGTGGTTATATTAAAGAGCTAAACGAACACATCATGATCTGTAATACAGCCTTTGGGACAATAGAGTCTAATTTAGATGATGCCAATAACAGCCATATTTTAGGTGGGGCAGTTGACTTGGTTATTAGTGCAGACATGATTGAATTATCGCAGGAAGAAACATCCTCTAAAAACCAAATCCAAATACAATTTATTGCTGAAGAATTTACGGGTTCAGTGGTCACTTTGTATTTTGAAGACGACAAAAAAAATGAGCTAATAGTACAAAAGCAACAACGAGAAATAGAGCCATTAGAGTTGACCTATGGCTGCAAAATTTATGCTCACTGGGACCCCATCAATGTCTTCTGTATACCCGAGCTAAACGCAAGATAATTATCTTTAAATTAACTTCACTAGAGTTTAATCACTGTATCAATTTAGGAGATACCATATGAAACGCGTAGAAAGACCACAAGCCATCAACTTTGAAAATGGCATTAAAGATAAACCCACTTTTTCTGCTGCTGAAATGGCAAACCGTAATGGCAAATTGCGAGCACATTTATCATCAGAAAATCTTGATGCAGCTGTTTTTTCATCAATTCATAATATTAATTATTTCGCTGACTTTGTTTATTGCTCATTTGGCCGGCCTTATGCATTAGTGGTTACGCATGATGCACATACAACCGTAACCGCCAATATTGATGGTGGCCAGCCTTGGCGTCAGAGTTACGATGACAACATTGTTTATACAGACTGGGAAAAAGACAATTATTTTCGAGCTTTGAAAAAATTAGTGCCCGGTAAAGCTAGAGTGGGTATTGAATATGACCATATCACTTTGGAACGAAGAGAAAAGTTAGCTGAGTTTATGCCTGATGCTGAGTTCGTTGACATCGGTGTAGCTACTATGAAAATGCGTATGATCAAGTCGGCTGAAGAGCACGCTTTAATTAGACAAGGTGCTCGAGTATCTGATATCGGCGGTGCCGCTTGCGCTGAAGCCATTTGTGAGGGTGCCCCAGAATATGAGGTTGCACTTCACTCTACGCAAGCAATGGTTCGAGCCATTGCTAATACCTACCCCCATACAGAGTTAATGGATTCTTGGACTTGGTTTCAGTCTGGTATCAATACTGATGGTGCTCATAATCCTGTCACCACTAGAAGAGTGGAAAAAGGCGATATATTAAGTGTGAATTGTTTTTCCATGATTTCTGGATACTATCAGGCACTTGAGCGCACAATGTTTTACCACTCAGCCACTAAACGTGAGATTGAACTGTGGGAGATAAATTGTGAAGTTCACAAAAAGGGTTTGACACTTATTAAGCCAGGAGCAGTGTGCAGTGACATTGCCGCTGAGCTTAATGAAATATTCCTAACCCACAATTTACTTCAGTACCGTACTTTTGGATATGGGCATTCATTTGGATCTCTTTCTCATTATTATGGCCGCGAAGCCGGGCTTGAATTACGAGAGGATATCGACACAGTAATAGAGCCAGGTATGGTTGTGTCCATTGAACCTATGATTACTCTACCTGAGGGTGTAAATGGTGCTGGTGGTTATCGCGAACACGACATATTAATTGTTGGTGATGATGGCGCTGAAAATATTACTCATTTTCCATTTGGTCCAGAGCACAATATTATCAGATAGAAAATATAAATATAAACACCTGAAGAAAGTGAAAGCTTTACTGCATCTCTACTCAGTTGGCAGGCTCTGTTGACTGGGTATTTTTAGTGGTTTTCGGTGCACTTTATTACAAGCCCTAGCCTTAATGACACTCATAGCTTGCTGGTTCTTGATGTTTAACCCTCGTAATTTTTATCAATTATGAACAAAGAAATTTGATATAGCTTCTGGCGTTTACATTAGCTAATTCCTGTCTTATTTTTATAATGGTTAGGCAAGATGAAGTCTTGCTGTAAGCATAAACTCCAGACTATAAAATGAATAGTATCAAGTGATCGTATTAAAGAATCTAGTTGCATGCAACAAAGGACTATTTATGACTAAACGTGCCTATGTAGTGTTAAAACAACTCAAAATAATTCGATACGAGATTGTAGGGTCTATTATTTTTCCTATATTGTTATCAACATATTCTCTGGCAGATATGAGAGTTGATCAGTTTTTCTCTTTTATTATGTTGAAATCTAGCATTACCATCGAAAGTGTGAAGCTCAATCAACTTATTTCAATGAAAGTAAAGCAACAGATCATTGCCGATGTGACTGTTGATCAGAAAGCCTTTGACACCGCTACACAGGAATTTAGAGATTATTATGATGACAAAATAGTTCCGAGAATAAACAATCTAGAACATCATATCCCCGATTCTTCCATTCATATAATCTCACCAAAGGTCTATATTTTCTGGACTGAAGGGCTTGCTCCAAGCGCATGGAGTGGAAACGAATTTTTATATGTTATTTCGATAAAAACTGGTAGCCCAGAGATATTATATTCAACACGCCTTGACCCCAAACCTTTAAGTAGTGGCGACGGATATCATCATTCTGTTTATTGGTCGTTACCGGATGAAGGCTGTGGAGGCAATCATTTCATTAAAGGTATTCTGCAGTACAGTGTTGATAATGAGACTGACAATAAGTTTGTACAAACTTATTTGGAATATGACCAAAACAATAATACCTATGACACCATTATATCAACCTCACCCGTAATGTTTTCAAAGCCTAACTGCAAAGATTAGGTTTAATCAGTCTATCATGTGATCACGATCCTAAAAACTGACCACTAGGGTAAACGGTAAATGTGGAAACACATAAATCATTAGCACTTTGACCACCCACATTAAGTTCAAACCAAATTGATGCATCTGCACTGTCTCGTTTAACAGCACCTTTTAAATGGAGTGTAAGCTTGTCATTTAATATTTGATGACCTTCAAAACTATTAGAGACTTTATCCAGCGTGCCCATTATATGAGTGGATTTGCCTGCGTAGGTGAACATGGCAGACACTTTACCCTCTTGGGGCCATTCCATGGTGCTAATTAGAACGGTTCCCTGCAAACACTTGAGGATCACACCTCGCCATTGATTCTGAGAAGTTTCTGCAACAATCGTCCCTGTGTAATGGGTGACTAGTGCATCAGGTAAAGTGGCATTGTAAGTGTTTTGTTCTGGGGGTGCGGAGGAAGCTGAACTATGCGCCACACTGGGCATCACCAAGATAATAGTAAACAATGCGTAGACTAAAATTTTCATGGCACTACTCCAACCTCTTTTGAACAACCTAAGCACCATGGTTAAAAACTCTTTCCAGAAACACAAAGAATAGACATAACATTAATAGTCACACATTCCCCGAGTATAATCAGTCATGGCCAACAATAGTAACCATTGGACCTTGTATAAGCTCTAAATAGGGAAGTTACTAAACACCTATGCCTTGGGAAAGACGTTATATACTAAGCCAATAACGCTTGTATGTATGTAATTAATAAACGCACACCAACAGGCGGAATAACTCAAAGTTAGTGACTAATGACTTAAGCCCACTCAAAACCATTGTCTAGCTACGCAGAAACTTAATGGTTGCCATTCATGAGTTATATAATATTGAATTAGATTTGTGATTAATACAGTTGGGAAATGACTATACTTTGCTCTTAAACATCAGCATGAATATTTTTAAAGTACCTGAGCGACATCTTTTTTGCCTCTTCTATTTGAGGAGGGGTCATTCCCTTAGCGATGTCTTTTTTATGTAGAATGCCTTTAACGACTCCATTAGAGGACGCTATGTCGTACCACATATATGCACGTTTATAGTCTCTAAGCGCAGCATTTCCTTTGCTGTACATCACCCCCAGAGCATATTGAGCAAGAGCGTAATTTTGGTCTGCCGCTAAGGTATACCACTTCACTGCGGCTGTATCATTCTGCGGAACCCCTTCTCCAATCCTATAGATATTTCCCAAGTTAGATTGAGCGTTAGCATAGCCCTGCTCAGCAGCCAGTGTATACCACCTCGCAGCTTCCTTGTTATTGGTTGGACCTCCTTTGCCTTTCTCAAATATATCTCCCAGACAAAATTGAGCTTCCATATGCCCTTGCTCAGCAGCTAAAGTGTACCACTTAGCCGCTTCCTTATCGTTTATTGGAACGCCCTTACCTTTGTCGTACACATCCCCTAAGTAGAATTGGGCATTGGCGTGCCCTTGCTCAGCAGCACAAATGACGTATTTAATTGCAGTGACGCTGTTTTGTATGCCTGCTACACCGTTTGTGTGCATTTGTCCCAAATTAGATTTAGCACTTTCGTGCTCCTGCTCCGCTGCTAAGAGATACCATTTAGCAGCCGTCTTGCCATTTTTTGGAACACATTCGCCTTTGTCGTACATGAACCCTAATGCATACTGAGCCAGAGCATACCCTTGATCAGCGGCCAAGGTAATCCACCTAGCCGCTACTGTGTCGTTCTTTGCAACGTGTGTTCCTTCTTGATAAATCAGTCCCAAATTATATTGCGCCTTGGCGCTCCCTTTTTCAGCGGCCAAAATATATTCAGAAGGAGCTTCCTGCTTGTTTTGCGCGACATCACCAAGCTTAGCAAACTCTTGCAAAGCAACTTTAGCTCTTGAGTGTCCACCTTCAGCAGCATCTTGAAACCACTTGAATGCCATCTGATCATTTTTTGGCACTCCTTTCCCATGTTGGTAGATCACACCCAAATTATATTGAGCACTTGCATGCCCATGGTCAGCTGCTGCGGTGTACCACAGGAGTGCCTTTTGATAGCTCTGTATCACCCCATCGCCACGTTTGTACATGACGGCGAGATTATATTGAGCCAAGGTATAACCCTGATCTGCCGCTAAATTGAACCACAGAGCAGCTTGCTGATCGTTCTTTACCACTCCCTCACCACTAAAACACATATTTCCAACGTTATATTGGGCTCTGGCATGCCCCTGCTCAGCAGCGAGAGCAAACCATTCAAATGCTATGAAATGATTCTGTGGAACACCATCTCCACGTTTGTGCATAAAACCAAGATTGAACTCAGCACTCATATGGCCCTGTTCAGCCGCTTTAGTAAACCATTGAACAGCAGCTTCATCACTTTGAGTCACACCCTGACCATTTCGATATAAAATCGCTAGGTTAAACTGAGCGTCAGCATGCCCCTCCTCAGCCCCTTTTAAATGCTCCAGAGCAGTTTCTGAGTCACTTTTTGGCAGACTACTATTTAAGGCGTTAATCCTTACTAGATTAGCCTTGGCCCGGTCATGTCCTTGCTCAGAAGCGAGTGTATACCACTTAATTGATAACTCCTTACTCTTTGAAACACCCACACCATGGGCGCACATAAAACCCAGATTAAATTGAGCGCCATCGTGGCCCTGTCCAGCCGCTTTGATAAACCATTTAGCTGCTATCTGATCATTCTTTGTAACACCTGCCCCTCGCTGATACATGAATCCCAGATTATATTGCGCCAAGGCGTCACCTTGTTCAGCAGATTTAGTGTACCACTTGAGCGCTGTCTCATCGTTCTTTGCAACGCCAGCACCTTGCGTGTAAATAATACCCAGATGATATTGGGCTCTCGCATCACCGCGCTCAGCCAAGGGAGTTAAGTCTTTTATCGCAACCGCGTGGTCACCCGACTGAAATGCTTTCAGTCCATGGTCAAATTGTGAGTGCATATAATACCTTTTATTAGTTATCTACTAATATATTAAAAGTTGACCCTATAGACAAGTATTAAAATGTTGAATAAAGTACAAGAGTGTTTTA
>Ga0209384_1000768_pt1 | contig 18566 bp, 17 predicted proteins | sample CoawatmetaG05DNA_FD_187511 | JGI IMG/M metagenome (GOLD analysis project Ga0209384, IMG submission 187511) | Marine microbial communities from the West Antarctic Peninsula - Coastal water metaG058-DNA (SPAdes) (version 2) | ecosystem: Environmental > Aquatic > Marine > Coastal ... | reverse complement strand
CATACATCACATTATTGTAGATTATGGATTGTCCCATAGAAAAGCCTCTTCGCTTATTGGGTTCGTGAATTTCTGTATTGCTCTTTTTATGTTTTTTATGATTATAAATTACAATACTGTACAATCTACATTTTTACTAATTGGTATTTTTTTCGCGGGTATTTTATTGTTGTTTTTAATGAATAGGAATAAGGCTGCGTTGCGATTGAAAGTAAAATTGAAAGCCTCTATGCTAAGAATGTTTTTCTTTACGTGGTAAATATTATAACCGTTGAATTTTTAGTATATTGAAGGTTATGAAGGATGGGAGCTCAAAAAGATGGTTTGTACTATGCACAAAGCCCAGAAACGAGTTAAAGGTCACGAATCGTCTTAATGAAATTGGAATAGAGGTATATACGCCAACTAAAATAGAAGTCAGACAATGGTCTGATCGCAAGAAAAAAATAACTACACCTTTGATGCCTTCTATGGTGTTGGTTCAATTATTAGAAAAAGAGGTAGACGCGGTGTTTCAAGTTCCAGGAGCAGTACGTTTTTTGTTTGAACATGGCAAACGTGCGAGTGTTTCAAATGAAGAGGTACTGGCAATGAAGAGTTATTTAGAAGCCACGAAAGTAGCCGATGAAAAAGGCTTAGCTGTTGGAGATATCGTAGAAGTACCTTCGTTAGGAGAGCAGGCAACATTGTTGTCTATAAAAGGAAAAAAGTGTTTGGCCCAATTGCAAAAATTAGGTGCCATTGTATCATTTCAATTGCAGTAAGCAATTGGAATTTTTTTATGAAATAAAAAGCATTACTGTGGGTAGTGTCGGCGAAGCCGTTGAAAAAACGAGTGTTTTTGCGTTTTAAGGAGTACTAAAAAGCTTTTAAAAACGTTTTTAAAAGGTAAAATACAAACAAAACAAACTACCGGTGGTAGTCGAGAAAAAAATAAGTTATGAAAACAGGAATTACCTTTTCAACCTTTGATCTTTTGCATGCCGGGCATGTAAAGATGTTAGAAGAAGCTAAAAGACAATGCGATTATTTAATCGTGGGCTTGCAGTTAGATCCTTCTATAGATCGTCCTGAGAAAAATGCACCTTCACAGTCGATTATCGAACGTTATATTCAATTGAAAGGTTCTAAGCATGTAGATGAAATTGTACCTTACGTATCTGAACAAGATCTCGAAGATGTTTTACGTTCTTTTAAAATAGATGTTCGAATTATTGGTGATGAGTACAAAGAAAAGAGTTATACAGGTAGAAGATATTGTGAAGATAAGGGAATAGAAGTCTATTACAATGCTAGGGATCACAGATTCTCATCGAGTGGACTTCGGAAATTTATTCAAAAAATTAAATAAAAGTTAATTATGCTTAATATTAAAGATACCAATTACAATATAACAGGAACAAAAGCTGAAACCTTAAAGGAACTTGAAAATATTGGATATAATGTACCTAAAGTTTATTTTTTCACAGTTGATGAATGGAATATTTCTTCGGAAGTAATACTGAATAAAATAATTTTTTTATTTCATGGTGTTAAATTGGCAGTAAGAAGTAGCACTAAAGCAGAAGATACTGAAGATTCATCAATGGCTGGTGCATTTGAGAGTTTATTGAACGTGTCGTGTGAAATTAAATTTATAAGATTAGCAGTTGATGAAGTTATATCCTCTTTTGACGATGATATTACTAATCAAGTTTTAATCCAGCCAATGGTTGTTGATGTCGCTATGAGCGGAGTTGTAATGTCCCATGTTTTAGATGATGGTTCTCCATATCATGTAATAAATTATGATGATAAAACAGGGCTAACAGATACAGTTACTAGTGGTTCAACTATTAACAAAACTATATATATATATAATGGGGTTGATGAAAAAGATTTTGACTCTAAGTATTTAAAAATTGTATTAAGATTAGTCCGTAGTTTACAACTAACTTTTCCCAGAATACCAATAGATATTGAATTTGCAGTTGACAAAAGCTTTAATATTCATCTACTTCAGGTGAGAAAAATAACAACTATCGCCAAATGGAATGAAGAAGTTAATAAGCAAGTTTCTTCTAGAATGCTATTTCTTAAAGATTATGTGAGTACAATAATGAAAAAACGGCCAAACCTTTTTGGAAAAAAAACTTTATTAGGCTTTATGCCAGATTGGAATCCTGCAGAAATGATAGGAGTTGTACCTCATCCATTAAGCAGGTCTCTATACAGAGAACTTATTACTAAGAGTACTTGGAGAATTTCTAGAGAAAAAATGGGATATAAAGAAATACCTAATATAGATTTAATGGTATCTCTTTTTGGAAGGGTATATATTGATGTAAGGGCAAGTATAAATTCGTTTTTACCAAAAGATTTAGAAGACTCTATATCAGAAAAATTAGTGAATGCTTATATTGAAAGATTAGATAAAGACCCACATTTACACGATAAAATTGAATTTGAAGTAGTACAAACAGCTTTTGATTTTTCTTTTGATGATAATTTTGAAGAAAGATATCCTGGTTTATTGAATAGTAAAGAACTCTTATCTTATGAGAATGCTTTAAAAAAAATCACTTTAGATGCAATAAAATTAGAAGAACATTCCTCGTTAAAATCAGCATTAAGAGATATTGAACTTTTAAAAAACATTCAATCTAAAAATAAATTAGAGATTACTTTAAACTCATTTTCAGTTGCAGACCAAATAAATAATTTAGTCAATGAATGTATTAAATTTGGTACTTTACCATTTTCGATACTTGCTAGACATGGATTTATTTCAGAGTCTCTATTAAGGTCAGCTGTTAAGAAAAAAGCAATTACAGAAGAAAGATTAATAGAATTTAGAAGAAGTATTGTTACTGTTGCGGGAGAAATGACTCACGATTTTAATTTAGTATTTAATAAAGAGATGACGGAATCAGGATATTTATCTAAGTATGGCCATTTAAGACCTAGTAGTTATGATATTTTATCACCAAACTATTCAAATAGAAAAGATTTATTTGAGGGCCAAACAATAAGAGAACATGATTTAATATCTTCTTTTGAATTAACAGATAAAGAAAATAAAGAAATAAACAAATTATTAAAAGAAAATGATTTGCAAGGTGTTGATGCAAAGGGACTTTTCTTGTATGCGGAAGAATCTATTAAAGGAAGAGAGTATGCAAAATTCGTTTTTACTAAGCACTTATCTTCAATCTTAGAATTATCAGCAAAGTGGGGTGAATTAAAAGGTTTTACAAGGGACCAAGTATCAATGTTAACAATTACTGAAATTCTTGAAACTCTTGTATCTCCTTTGACAAAAGATGTAAAATCTCATTTTGAGGCTAAAATAGTAAAAGCTGAAGAAAATTTTAAAATAGCTTCTTCATTCAAATTGAGTTATTTAATAAGGTCCACTAGAGACGTCCATATAGTACCAATGCAAAGAAGTTCTCCAAATTTTATTGGGAATCAAAGAATCGAAGGAGAAATAGTGGAGTTAACACCACATTTACAAAATATACCTGAATTAAAAGGTAAAATTGTTTGCATTGAAGGTGCAGATCCTGGATATGATTGGATTTTTACCAGAAATATTGCTGGTTTAATTACAAAATATGGTGGAGCTAATTCTCATATGGCAATTAGATGTGCAGAATATGGTTTACCAGCTGCAATTGGTTGTGGAGAACAACCCTTCGAGAGAGTTTTGAAAGCCAAAAAATGTTTATTAGATTGTCAAGGAAAGAGATTAGAACCAATAGATTTTAGTTAAATGCAATATAATATAGGAATCACGATGAGGGTGACTAACGCTCAAAATTATCATGAACTAAGAGACACTATTGCTCAAGATTGGCCAAAATATATAAACTATCTTTTTCCGGAAGCAAATTATTTTTTTATTCCTAATATTGGAGAAGATGCCGTGAATTATTGTAAGAAAAACAACATAAATCTTTTAATTCTCTCAGGAGGTGACGATATTGGGTTATTTAAAAAAAGAGATAATACAGAGTTAGCATTACTCGAGTTTATGATAAGTAATAAACTTCCTGTTATAGGTATTTGTAGAGGTATGCAGTTAATTCATCATTATTTCGGAGGGGATATAATGAAAGGAAATGATTCTTTTGTTAAGGAACATAGAGCAACTAAACATAAAATTAGGATTAAAAATAAAATAATTACTGTTAATTCTTATCACAATTTAAAAATAGATGAGTTAACATTAAATGTAGACTTATCGATTTTGGCTAGAAACATAAGTGATGATAGTATAGAGTCGTTTATAGGGTCAAAAATACTTGGACTTATGTGGCATCCAGAAAGAGATGCTCATTTTTCAATATATACAAAAAAATTAATAATCAAATTTTTAGAAGGGTATGAATAGAGCAATAATTTTAGCAGCGGGTAGAGGTTCTAGAATGAAAGAACACACTAAAGAAAAACCAAAGTGTTTAAATATTTTAGCCAATGATACATTGTTAAATTGGCAACTTAAATCTTTAAAGGCTGGTGGCATTGAAAAAGTAATTGTTGTAAATGGATATAAAGCAAACTTAATTGAGGGAGACTTTCAAACAGTGACCAATAATAGATGGAGCGAAACTAATATGGTTTCATCATTGTTTTGTGTACCGCAAAGTAAAGGTAATTCAATTATTTCTTATTCAGATATAGTTTATAAACCAGAACATGTAAACTCTTTAAAAGAATCAAATGGTGATATTGTTATCACAGCTGATCTTAAATGGAAAGAATTATGGGATTTAAGATTTGAAAATCCGCTCGATGATGCAGAAACTTTTCAAAGTGATGGTAATAAGCTAATTCATATTGGAAGAAAAACAAGCGATATTTCAGAAATTGAAGCACAATATATGGGCTTGTTAAAATTAACTGAAGTGGGATGGAAAAACATGAAAGAGGTTTATGACAGTTTTCTCAACGATAAAAAAGATAACTTAGATATGACATCGATGATTAATCATTTATTAGATAGAAATATAGAAGTGAATATTGTTTTTGTTAATGGAGGATGGTGTGAATCAGACTCATATTCAGATATAGAAGTTTATGAAAAACAAATGCATTTAGATGAAAATTGGCTTCATGACTGGAGAAAATAAACATATAGATAGATTTGTGTCATTAATACTTAAAATAATAGCTAATTTTATTTATGTACCATTTTGGCACTTGTTAAGAGTTTTTCCAAGAAACCCCAATTTATGGGTTTTTGGAGCTTGGTTTGGAGAAAAATACACTGATAATGCTAAAATATTATTTGAATATATAACTGTACATGATAAAACAATAGACGCTATTTGGATTACGAGAAGTAAATCTGTTCATAAGAAATTGAATGAACAAAACATAAAATGTTATATGAATAATAGTTTAAGGGGTAAACTCGTATGTTTGAGAGCTAAGTTTTATATTTTTAGTTCAGCAAAATATGATATTAATCCTTTATTGATGAATGGAGCTAATTCAATTCAGTTGTGGCACGGTTCTACTTTGAAAAAAGTTGGTTTAGATTCTTTTAAAAAAAAGAATAAATTAAAAAATTTTATATTAAAATATATAACCCCATTTAAATGGGAGTTTAATTACGATGCCGTAGTTTCTTCTTCACAATTCTATGCAGATTTTTTAAGTACTGCATTTAATATGAAAAAAAGTCAGATTATAATTAGTGGTTATCCAAGAAATGATGTTTTATTTAGTGACAAAAAAAGTAAGTATTTAGAGAGTTTAGTTAAAAAATATAAATCACCTAAAGTTTTTCTTTATTTACCAACTTTTAGAGATAAAGATCCAGAAATGGATTTTTTTATAAAATTTGGTTTCGATTTAAAAGAATGGAGTCAGTATTTAAATGATTCTAATTCAATACTGGTTATAAAGCCTCATTTTGCGGCAAAGATTAATACTAATAATATTAAAAGTGATAGAATTCTATTATATAATGAAAAGTCTGAACCTGATATTAATTTATTTATGAAGGATGTTGATCTTCTAATAACAGATTACTCAGGAGTATATTTTGATTTTAAATTAACTTCAAAACCCATAGTGTTAGCTCCTTTTGATTTAGAAGAGTATATATCTTTTTCAAGAGAGTTATACATTGATTACAGTACCTTAATTGAACCCAAGGGAAATAATTGGAATGAAATATTAATGATTTTAAAACAAAAACAATATTTAGAGTTTAGTGATAATAAATCGAAATTTAACGATCATTATGATGGAAACTCATCTGAAAGACTTTTGGAATCAATTAAAAAAAGGTTTTTGAACTGATGGAAATATTCAAAAAAGGGTCTATTAGTTTTCTATATAACATATTAGGTGGGATACTAGGTTTCGCAATTCAATTTTTTGCAGCAAAAATATTAGGAGCTTCAGAGTTTGGTAAATATAATTATTTCATGGGTTTAGTAAATACCTTTGGACTTTTATTTACATTTGGAGTTGCTTTTTATTTCCCTAAGATTTTTCAAAATAAAATAGACAAGAGAGCTTTAACATCAGGTATTTTTTACACTTCAACCATATTGTTATTGATCACTTTTCCATTAATTATTTTATTTAACAAATTTTCGTCGCAGTTAGAATATTTTTTATTCTTTTTAATGACACTCTCGATTATTTCACTAAAGTTTTATAGTGCATATTTAGCTGCAATTGGTAGATTTGATCTTTCAACAAAAAAAACTAATTTTTTAGTAAGGTTTATTTCTTTAGTTATTTTCTTAATTTTTATAATGTTTTTTAGTAAATCTCAGTATGAGTTGATCTTTGCTACATTTATTGCTAACGTTATAATAGTTGCACCTTTTCTATGGAAGAAACTAAAAATAATAAAACCAAATATAGTTTTTATAAAAAAAGCTTATATATTTTACTTTATTCAAATATTTTATATGTTTTTTGGAGAGTACTCGAAAGTTTTACAAGGAGATTTTTTTAATTACAAGAGCGTAGCTTATTTATCAATTGCTTTACTAATTGGACAGTCAATAACACTTTTTGGACTAAACTTTGCAAATGTAGGAATGCCTATTTTTGCAAATGCGTTTGCTAAAAATGATATTAAAACGATAAGAATTAAATTTAAAGAAATTTCAAGAATTAACGCGTTCTTTTTGATCCCTGTTTTTTTTGTTATTTTTTTTAATTCTAATTTAATATTAGGCTTATTTGGTAATGAATTTACCCAAGGAGTTCTTATGTTAAAATTGATCTTAGTTGGTGCTTTTTTTAACTCTATAGTGGGACCAAATGGCACAGTTTTATTGATGGGGAACAAAAGCTATCTTGAGCTTTTTAACGGAATTTTGAAGTTTGTGGTTGTGGTTGCAACTGTATATTTATTTGGGGAGAAATATTTATGGGGAGTTGCACTAGCAATTTCACTATCTGACATTTTAGTAAACCTGATAAAAGCTATTCAAGTATATTATTTTTACAAAATTGTTCCTTTTAGTTATAAAGAGACTATATATATTGTTATTTACGGTATCAGTGTTGTGATAATTTTCTATATTTCATCAATCTATTTTAAAAATGAAATAATTCTGATTTTGTTTAATGTAATCTTTGTTCTTTTACTCTGGTTTTGGGCTTTTAAATTATCTCCAAATAAATCAGATCAAATACTTTTAAAAAGATTATATTTTTTTAGGAATAGTTAGGAAATTTCATGTTTTAATATACAGTTTATGATTATAGTTAAAATAATTGGTGGCTTGGGTAATCAAATGTTTCAAATCGCTTTTGCGAAGTCTCTGTCGTTAGACTGGAAAGAAGATTATTTTTTAGACATATCAGCATATAAAAAATACAAAATTCGAAACTTTTCAATTTCTAATTTGAATATTTCCAAAAACCTCAAATTTATTGATGATTCTGATTTAAATAATTTTCAAAAATTTTATTTTAAAAATACTCAAAATTTATATCGTATTTTTCAAAAATTAGTAACAATTGTATTTTCAGATCTTAAAATAGGTGGTTTGCCATACCTACTTTTATCTAAATTCGGTTTATATTATAATTTTGATCCATATTTTTATAATACAACACAAAACAAGAATAAAATAAGATGTATTTATGGTTATTTTCAAAGTGAAAATTATTTTATAAAGCACAAAAATATAATAAAAGAAGATTTTTTAGTTAAAACTCCACCTGGTTTCCAAGAGAAACTTCTTCTAAAACAAATACAAAACTGCAACTCTGTAGCAATAAGTATGCGTTTAGGAGAGGATTATACGAACTCTTCATCTCTAAATGTATGTAGGGATGATTATTATTATAAGGCAATTGAATCTATTAGTAATAGGTTAAAAAACCCAACACTTTATATCTTTAGTGATTGTATTGATATTGTTAAGAATAAATTTAATTTTAAATATAACGTGATTTATGTTGAAGGGTATAATGATTATGAAAGTCTAAGACTTATGTATAGTTGTAAGCATTTTGTTATATCAAATAGCTCTTTTTCTTGGTGGGGAGCATATTTGTCTTCAAATACAGATAAAATTGTTGTAGCACCGAGTAAATGGTATAACAATACAAAAGAAACACCACATATTTATTTAGATTCTATGACACTATTAAAAGTATAATAAAAAATATAATATGAAATTCTGTGCTGGTATTACATTATTCTATCCAACAAAAAACGAATTAGAATCTATTTTAAATTACATACAAGTATTTGAAAAAATTTATGTGTACGATAATACAGATAATATTGATAAGCAGAAAACCAATAGCACGTATTTTACAAATAACAATAAATTTGAGTACTTTTCTTATTGTGAAAATTTTGGGCTTTCTGTAGCATTAAATAAAATGTGTAAAAATTCTATTATTAATAGTTTTGATTATATATGTTTATTTGATCAAGATAGTATTATAAATAATACTAGTCTTAGTAATATGATAAGTTATATTAGCTCCACAAAAGATAGCTCGGTAGGTATATATACTCCAGAAATAATTTACAGCTCACAATCTGAAATGGTTGTCAATAAAAATTCATTAAAAATTGAAGGTCTAAAAGTTAAGTGGGCTATTACATCAGGTAGTTTTTTAAACTTAGATATATTCAAATTAACAGAGGGTTTTGATAAGAATTATTTTATAGATCGATTAGATTATGACTACTGTGTTCAATTAAGAGATTTGGGTTATAAAATTATACAAATTAAAAACACCTATTTATTTCAACAGTTAGGTAATGAAAATCGTTTTATGGGGTTCAAAATTTCTGAGCACAGTGCACTCAGACATTACTATGTTTTTAGAAATAGACTTTATTTTTATCTAGATAAGCGTTTTTCATTTTTAAACATTCTAATTGTTATTGTCCTGTCTATTAGACACTTATTTACAATAATAATTGAAAGTGATAGTATTAGTAAATTTAAAATACTCAGGCAAAGTATTGTCGATTATTCATCTGACAAAATGGGAAAGTATGGCGCTTAATTTTTTAAATAAAATATATTTTGTCAGTGGTTTTTTGTTCTTGTTTTTTATGCTTGTATTTCCTTCAGTATTTCAAGAGATAAAATATATTTCTATGTTTTTCTTAATAATAACAGGAATAATAGAATGGATAGGTAATAGCGGAAAAATCAACAAATGGATTTTTATATCACTCTTAATATGGTTTTTTTATTTTTTATCTTCTCTATTATTAGGAATTTTAAATAACTTTAAAGTAGATTTTGTAGTAGTTAGTATATATTTTGTTACACCTATTTTAGCTTTTTTATTTTCTTCAATAATAAATAATAATACAAGGTTTATTTGTTTAAATAGAATGCTTATTTACATAACATTTGTAATTTGTATAATTGATATTGTTTATATTTTAAACATAACAGATGTAATAGCATTGCCGTTTGAAATTAAGAGTAAAATTTTTGGTTCAGTTGAACTTTCTAGTGAAAAAGTTGAATTTAGAATAACCAACCAATCTTCTCTGATGTTTTTGTTACCTTATTTAATAGCTATATTTTATTCTAAAGGTTATAATAGTATAGGGGAAAAAAGATTTATTTTACTAACAATCTTACTTGGTGTAATATTATCAATTTTAAGTGGTCGAAGAGCTCTAGAGTTTGTGGTTTTTATTGCCTTCTTATTGACATTTTTATTAATAAAATTTAAGAAAAATTCTAAACCTGTTATTACAAAAGCAATAATATATAAAAGGATTAAAAATTTTTTTTTAATTTTTGGATTAATCATTTTGTTTTTGTTCAATTTTTTTGATAATGTAGAACATTTTTTTGATTTTATAAATTCAGTATATGAAACATTTATGCGAGCATTCAGTTCAAAAAGTGTAAGTGGAAGCATTAGAAATCGTCAATCTATTGCATTATTCGAGGGCTGGGCTGAATCGCCATTGTTCGGTCATGGACTAAATTCAAATTCAAAGGATGTGATAAGATCCCTAGAGACTCCTTGGTCATATGAGCAGGTATATCAAGCATTATTATTTCAAACAGGAATCCTTGGATTTGGTCTTTTTTTAACCTATGTTATTTTAATAGCAATTAATCTTTACTATAAAGTAGGCAAATTAGAATTAATTGAAAATAAATACTTTTTAGGGATTTTAGTCGGTTTTATTTGTTTCATTATTGCTGGTAGTACTAATCCTTTGGTTTATTATGTTTGGGCATGGACATTTGCATTAATTAGTTATCAAAAATCAATTAACCTTGATAACGCTTAAAAATAGAGTCTGAGCATAAGTTAATTTGTTTTTTTTGTTGAATTTATAAATTAAATATATATATGAAAATTAAAAATATTTGTTGCATCGGAGCTGGTTATGTTGGAGGTCCAACGATGGCCGTGATCGCCATGAAATGTCCACATATTAAAGTTACGGTCGTAGACTTAAATGCTGATCGTATAGATTCATGGAATGATGAAAATTTAGAAAATTTACCTATTTACGAACCGGGTTTAGCTGAAGTAATTGAACAATCAAGAGGAAGAAACTTATTTTTCTCTACCGATGTGAAAAGTGCTATCATTGAATCCGAAATGATTTTTATAGCTGTTAATACGCCAACAAAAACTTATGGAGAGGGAAAAGGAATGGCTTCTGATTTGAAATTTGTAGAGCTTTGTGCTCGTCAAATAGCAGAGGTTTCAACTACAGATAAAATAATTGTTGAAAAGTCAACATTACCTGTCCGTACGGCAGAAACTATTCAGACGATTTTAACAAGTAATGGAAATAATGTAAATTTCGAAGTGCTTTCTAATCCAGAGTTTTTAGCTGAAGGGACAGCAATACATGACTTATTAAATGCAGATAGAGTTTTAATCGGAGGCAATCAGTCTTCAAGAGGTCAAAATGCTATTCAATCATTAGTTGATATATATTTAAACTGGTTAAGTCCGAAACATATTTTAACAACTAATGTTTGGTCTTCAGAACTATCAAAATTAACTGCTAATGCTTTTTTAGCACAACGTATTTCCTCAATAAATGCTATGTCTGCATTATGCGAAGCTACAGGAGCAGATGTAGACGAGGTTGCAAATGCTATTGGTACAGATAGCAGAATAGGTCCGAAATTTTTAAAAGCATCTATTGGTTTCGGAGGATCTTGTTTTCAAAAAGATATTCTAAATTTAGTTTATTTATGTCGTCATTTTAACCTGCCTGAGGTAGCAGATTACTGGGAACAAGTAATAATTTTAAATGATTATCAAAAACATCGTTTTGCTAAAAAAATTATTAATAAATTATTTAACACCGTCAGTGATAAAAAAATAGCAATGTTGGGTTGGGCATTTAAAAAAGATACAAATGATTCTCGAGAATCTGCAGCAATTTATGTTTCTGAATACTTGATAGAAGATGGTGCAGAAGTTCACGTGTTTGATCCTAAAGTTTCTGAAAAAATGATTAAAATGGATATGAGTTATTTATGGGGGCAAAAAGGATTGAATGAAGCTCAGATTTCTAATAAATTATCTCAAATTAAGGTATATAATGATCCATATAAAGCCGTTGAAAATTCGCATGCGATAGCTATAATTACTGAATGGGATGAATTTAGGGACTATGATTGGACAACTATTTATAAAAAAATGTATAAGCCTGCATTTATATTTGATGGCAGGGGGTTTTTAGATAAGGATAAGTTTAATAAAATTGGATTTGATTTTTATTCAATAGGTAAATAAATAAAATATGAAAAAAATTTTAGTTACGGGCGGAGCTGGTTTCGTAGGATCACATCTTTGTGAAAGGTTATTAAAAGAAGGTAATTTTGTAATTTCGTTAGATAACTATTTTACGGGAACAAAACAAAATGTTATTCATTTAATTAAAAATCCGAATTTTGAATTAGTTCGTCATGATATTACACAACCATATATTTGTGAAGTTGATGAAATATATAATCTAGCATGTCCAGCTTCTCCTGTCCATTATCAATATAATCCTATAAAAACAATGAAAACTTCTATACTAGGGGCAATAAATGTTTTAGGGTTAGCAAAACGTGTTAATGCTAAAGTGCTTCAAGCTAGCACATCTGAAGTATATGGAGACCCAGAAGTTCACCCACAAAAAGAATCTTATTGGGGTAATGTTAACCCTATTGGTATTCGCTCATGTTATGATGAAGGTAAGCGAAGTGCAGAAACCCTTTTTATGGATTATCACAATCAAAATAATGTTAAAATAAAAATTATTAGAATTTTTAATACTTACGGACCAAATATGAACCCTAATGACGGAAGGGTAGTCTCAAATTTTATTACGCAAGCATTAAAAGGTGAGGATATTACTATTTTTGGTGATGGTAAACAAACTAGAAGCTTTCAATATGTGGATGATTTAGTTGAAGGAATGATTAGGATGATGAATTCAGAAGATACTTTTACAGGGCCTGTTAATATTGGTAATCCAATTGAATTTACAATGATTGAATTGGCAAATAAAATTTTATCTATAACTGAATCCAAGTCTAAACTAATTTATAAACCTTTGCCGCAAGACGATCCTAAACAAAGACAGCCTGATATTTCTTTAGCATACAATAAATTGAATTCTTGGGAACCTACTGTGGATTTAGATGAAGGATTAGAAAAAACTATAAAATATTTTCAAAGTATTATAAATAAAAAATAGCCATTAAAAATTTTAAACACTATGTCAGTTTCAATTATTCTTCCCACTTATAACAGCGATGCGTTCATTACTGAAACTATAGATTCAGTAATTAATCAAACTCATAAAAAGTTTGAACTGATTATTATAGATGATTGCTCAACTGATGGAACCAATAATATTATAAAAAACTATTCAAAAATTGATTCAAGAATAAAAATTATTAGCCTAGATAAAAACAATGGACGCCCAGCAGCACCAAGAAATATTGGGATTAGAAGATCAATTTATAACTTAATTGCTTTCATCGATTCGGATGATATTTGGCATCCTCAAAAATTAGAAAAACAACTTGAAGTAATTCAAAAAAATCCAGAGATTGATTTTGTAAGTACAGAAATACTTAATTTTAAAAATGATTTTACATATAAGTGGCCAAATAAAAAAAATAAAGACAAGTTGATTAGATTTAGCAAGTTATTATTTAAGGTTAGAACTCCATTGTCATCGGTTTTGGTTTCAAAATCATTATTCGATTTACAATTTTTTAATGAAAATGAAAAATATGCAGCTAGAGAGGATGTTGATTTATGGTTAAAGTTTCACGAAAATATTAATTATAGTTATAAAATAGGAAAAAAACTAGTTGGATATAGAATAAATGACAATCAAATATCTGGTAATAAGTTTAAAATGATTAAAAGACATTACAATGTGTTATTTAACTATAAATATAGAAATAAGTTTAAACTTGGTTACTTTTCATTTTTTTTGACTACATCACACTTTGTTATCGCATTTATCGATAGAATTTTAAAAAGATCCGTGTAATATATTTATTCTTAAAAAAAATATTATTTAAAAAACTCTAATAATATTAAATATAGTTAAACAATTTAATAATAGCTTAATTAATATAAAATTTATTTTTAATTCAAATAAGAACAATATGAAAGGAATTATATTAGCAGGAGGTAGCGGTACACGCTTGTATCCAATAACTAAAGGTGTTTCAAAGCAGTTATTACCTGTGTATGATAAGCCAATGATATACTACCCATTATCTGTTTTAATGCTGGCAGGGATTCAAGAAGTTTTAATCATTTCTACTCCTGAAGATTTGCCAAATTTCGAAAAATTATTAGGTTCGGGAGAAGATTTAGGAATAAAGCTATTTTACAAGGAACAACCGAGTCCAGATGGTTTAGCGCAGGCATTTATTTTAGGAGAAGACTTTATTGGAAGTGATGATGTGTGTTTAGTTTTAGGAGACAATATTTTTTACGGGTACGGTTTCTCTAAAACATTACAAAACGCCAGGATAAATGTGGAAGAAGGTAAATCAACTGTTTTTGGGTATTATGTAAATGATCCAGAGAGATACGGTGTTGCTGAGTTTGATGATAAGGGAATAGTTACTTCTATTGAAGAAAAACCAGAAAAACCAAAATCTAATTATGCAGTAGTTGGTTTGTATTTTTATACAAATGATGTGATTAAGATAGCTAAAACGATTAAACCCTCGCATAGAGGAGAATTAGAAATAACAACTGTAAATCAAGCCTATTTAAAAACCAAAAATCTAAAGGTCCAATTACTGGGAAGAGGTTTTGCTTGGTTAGATACTGGCACGCATGATTCTTTAATGGAAGCCGGACAGTTTATAGAAACTATAGAAAAAAGGCAGGGTTTAAAGGTAGCTTGTTTAGAGGAGATTGCTTACAGGATGAAATACATAAACAAAGAACAGTTGCAGAAGTTAGCAGAACCATTGAAGAAGAATGGTTATGGTCAATATTTATTAAAATTAGCGAAAGAATAAAATGAAGTTTATTAAAACAGTAATACCAGATGTTTATATAATAGAGCCCTCAGTTTTTGGAGACCTTAGAGGTTATTTTTTAGAATCTTTTAATTTAGAAAAGTTTCAAGAAAATATAGGGCCAATAAAATTTGTTCAGGATAACGAATCTAAATCTTCTAAAGGAGTTTTAAGAGGGTTGCATTTTCAAAAGCCACCATTTAATCAAGCGAAGTTAGTTCGTTGTATTGAAGGCAGAGTAATGGATGTTGCTGTGGATATTAGAAAGGGATCTCCAACTTATGGACAACACGTTGCTGTAGAATTAACTGGAGAAAATAAAAGACAATTATTTGTTCCTAGAGGTTTTGCACATGGATTCTCTGTTTTGAGCGATACTGCTGTTTTTGCTTATAAAGTAGATAATATCTATGCACCAGAATCTGATTCAGGAATTAGATATGATGACAAAGATTTGAATATAGACTGGGGCTTAAATAAGGAAGGAGTTCAATTATCCGTAAAAGATAAAAATTTATCATTCTTTAAAGATTTAGATTCACCTTTTAAATTTTAAATATATGAATATATTAGTAACGGGATCTAATGGTCAATTAGGTTCGGAAATAAAAGATTTAGAAGCAAAGTACACAGATTTTAAGTTCTTTTTTATGGATTTACCTGAACTGGATATTTGCAACAGAGGTCAATTAAATATTTTTATTAAAGATAATAATATAAATATAGTTATAAACTGTGCGGCATATACTGCTGTAGATAAAGCAGAGCAGGATTCAGAGATTGCTAAAAAAGTAAATGCAACAGGTGTTTTAAATCTTGTAAATGCATTAGAAAAAGTAGATGGTAAATTAATTCATATTTCTACAGATTACGTGTTTGATGGAAATAATTTTATTCCATACCAAGAGTTAGATGAAGTAAACCCAATAGGTGTTTATGGCAATACAAAAAGAATCGGAGAATTGGCAGTGATTAATTCAAATATTGATGCGATTGTGATTAGAACTTCTTGGTTGTACTCAGCCTATGGAAATAACTTTGTAAAAACAATGTTAAGGCTAGGAGATGAAAGAGATGAGTTAGGAGTAATTTTTGACCAAGTTGGCACACCAACCAATGCAGCTGATTTAGCAAAAGCATGTATTGATATTATTGCTTACAGTAAAGATGCTAACATAAATTCTAAAGAAAATCTGTATCATTTTTCCAACGAAGGAGTTGCTTCTTGGTATGATTTTGCGATTGCAATAATGAATTTAGGAGTTGTTGATTGTAAAGTAAGGCCAATTGAAACGAGAGATTATCCTACACCAGCAAAAAGGCCTCATTTTTCGGTATTAAATAAATCAAAAATTAAAAATGATTTTGAAATTGAAATACCTTACTGGAGAGATTCTTTAAAAGATTGTATAGAAAAAATAAAAAATTAGTTTATGAAAAATATATTAGTTACGGGTGGTGCAGGTTTTATAGGTTCTCATTTGGTGAGGCTGTTAGTGAATAAATATCCAAATTACCATATTTTTAATATGGATGTTTTAACCTATGCTGGAAATCTGGAAAACTTAAAAGATATAGAAGATAAAGAAAATTACACTTTTGTAAAGTGTGATATTTGTGATTTAAAGAAAGTAACAGAGGTTTTCCGAGAATATAATATAGACTCAGTAATTCACTTAGCGGCAGAATCCCACGTAGATCGTTCAATTGAAGACCCATTCTCTTTTGCACAGACCAATGTAATGGGAACACTTAGTTTACTGCAAGCGGCAAAAGGATACTGGGGTGCTGACTTTACAAATAAGTTGTTTTATCATGTATCTACCGATGAGGTATTTGGCTCTTTAGGAGAAGAAGGTTATTTTACCGAAGAAACATCTTATGATCCTCACTCTCCCTATTCTGCATCTAAAGCATCTTCAGATCATTTTGTAAGAGCTTTTCATGATACCTACGGATTGCCTACTGTGATATCTAATTGTTCAAATAATTATGGTTCCTATCAGTTTCCAGAGAAATTAATTCCTTTATTTATCAATAATATTGTTAATAATAAACCGCTACCTGTTTATGGAAAAGGGGAGAATGTTCGAGATTGGTTGTTTGTAAACGATCACGCAAGAGCTATTGATGTTATTTTTCATGACGGAAAATTAGGTGAAACCTATAATATTGGTGGATTCAATGAATGGAAAAACATTGACTTGATCAAAGTGATGATTAAAACGGTAGATCGCCTTCTCGGAAGAGGAGAAGGAACTTCTGATAAATTAATAACTTATGTTACCGATAGAGCGGGCCATGACTTACGCTATGCAATTGATTCTTCGAAACTAAAAGATGAGTTAGGTTGGGAGCCTTCTTTACAATTTGAAGAAGGAATCGAAAAAACAGTAAAATGGTACCTAGATAATAAAAAATGGGTGGAAGGGGTAACTTCTGGAGATTATCAAGAGTACTACAAAAAAACATACACCAATAGAAATAATTAAAAAAATGAAAACTAAAACTATCTTACTTGGTTTAAACGAGCTTAATTTTGATTATATAAAGTTTTATATAAGTAAAGGTTTGCTACCTAATTTTAAAAAAATATTTGAAATACAAACTCCTATTGAAACAGTTTCAGAAAAAGAATATAAGTTATTAGAGCCTTGGGTTCAATGGGTTACTATTCATTCGGGAAAATCTTATGATGAACATAAGGTTTTTCGTCTAGGGGACATTATTAATAATCCAGAATTATCTCAGATATTTGAGGAGTTAGAAAATGAAGGACTTTCGGTTGCTGCAGTTTCTCCTTTTAATGCAGAGAATCGCTTAAATAACCCAGCTTTTTTTGTTCCAGACCCTTGGACGAAAACAGAAGCATCTGGTAATTGGGTTGTAAAGGCATTGTATCAGGCAGTGCACCAATCGGTAAATGATAATGCAAAAGACAAATTGAATCTTAAATCAATGATTTCATTAGGTATAGGTTTGTTATTATACGTTCCTATTTATAGATGGTTTCATTATTTGAAAACAGTTTTTAATGCAAAGAAACCTGGAGCTAAGGCTGTAATACTTGATAGTTTATTGGCGGATGTCCACCTGGCACTATGGAAAAAACATAAACCTGATTTTTCAAATCTATTTTTAAATTCAGGTGCACATATACAACATCATTATTTATTTAACTCAAAAGCATACAAAGGGAATATTAAAAATCCTGAGTGGTATTGCCCTGCTAATTACGACCCATTAATTAATATTCTATCTGAATATGACAAACAAATTGGTAAATTATTGCGTTTAAGAAATGTTAAAATATTGGTAGCAACTGGTCTTCATCAACAACCACACGAACATTTAACATTTTATTGGCGTCTAAAAGAGCATATGAAATTTGCAGATATGATCGGTTTAAAAAACTTTACTGAGATATTACCTAGAATGTCTAGAGACTTCTTAGTGAAATTTAATAATGAAAAAGACGCTGTAAATGCTGAAAGACTATTAAATAGTTTTTATGCTTCTATAGATGATATTAAAATATTTGAGGTAGATAACAGAGGTATAAGTCTATTTGTTGAGATGGTATAT
>Ga0209384_1000764_pt1 | contig 18607 bp, 20 predicted proteins | sample CoawatmetaG05DNA_FD_187511 | JGI IMG/M metagenome (GOLD analysis project Ga0209384, IMG submission 187511) | Marine microbial communities from the West Antarctic Peninsula - Coastal water metaG058-DNA (SPAdes) (version 2) | ecosystem: Environmental > Aquatic > Marine > Coastal ... | reverse complement strand
TTTCTGTAAAAAAAACATCTAATTGGTCGCTACTGCAAATATCCAATGCTGGCAAGTCTCTGAAAAAGAAACTAAAGTCTTTATATTTTGCTGCTAAATCCTTTATTTCTGAGCCCAACTGACCATTAGAACCTGTAACTAATATATTCATGTATTTAGTAGTTAAAAGGAGTTTCTAAATCTTTAAAGGATGGTAAGTTTTTATCTTTTTCTGATAATTGAATATCTTCTTCAGTTAAGCCCCAGTCTATATTCAACTCTTTATCATCAAAACGAATCCCAGAATCAGACGCTGGCGCATACCTATTATCTACTTTATAAGCAAAAACTGCAGTTTCACTTAATACAGAAAATCCATGTGCAAAACCTCTAGGAACAAATAATTGTCTTTTATTTTCTCCCGATAATTCTACAGCTACGTGCTTTCCATACGTTGGAGAGCCTTTCCTAATATCCACAGCAACATCCATTACGCTACCTTCAACACATCTTACTAACTTTGCCTGATCAAATGGTGGCTTTTGAAAGTGCAACCCTCTTAAAACCCCTATAGATGACTTAGACTCGTTGTCTTGTACAAATTTTATAGGGTACACATTTTCCTCAAATTTCTCTAAATTAAAAGATTCTAAAAAGTACCCTCTATTGTCTCCAAAAACTGAGGGCTCTATTATATAAACGTCTGGTATTACTGTTTTGATAAATTTCATTTTATTCTTTCGCTAACTTCAATAAATATTGACCATAACCATTCTTCTTCAGTGGCTCTGCTAATTTCTGCAACTGTTCTTTGTCTATATATTTCATTCGATAGGCAATTTCTTCTAAACAGGCTACTTTTAAGCCTTGCCTCTTTTCAATGGTTTCGATAAACTGTCCTGCTTCCATTAAAGAATCATGTGTACCCATATCTAACCAGGTAAAACCTCTGCCTAAAAGTTGTACTTTTAAATTATCACTTTTTAAATACGCTTGATTTACATCCGTTATCTCTAATTCTCCCCTTTTAGAAGGTGTGATCTTTTTTGCTATTTGCACCACTTCATTCGTATAAAAATACAAACCAACTACGGCATGGTTAGATTTAGGCTTTTCTGGCTTTTCTTCTATCGAGATCGCCTTACCACTGCAATCAAAATCTATAACTCCATACCTTTCTGGGTCTTTTACAGCATACCCAAACACCGTAGATTTTCCTTCTAGAAGATTTTCTTTCGCATTTTGCAAGGTTTCAGAAAAACCTTGGCCGTAAAATATATTATCACCTAGAATTAAACAAACAGCATCTTTTCCAATAAAATCGGCTCCGATAATAAATGCCTGCGCCAGCCCCTCCGGCCTTGCTTGTTCTTTATACGTTAACTGTATTCCTAAAGCCACACCATCTCCTAATAATTTTTTGAAATTTGGCAGATCTTCTGGTGTCGAAATAATTAAAACTTCTTTAATACCTGCCAATAATAATACCGATAACGGATAATAAATCATGGGTTTGTCATATACCGGTAATAGTTGCTTTGACATCCCTTTAGTTAAAGGATATAAACGCGTTCCGCTGCCACCTGCTAAAATTATTCCTTTCATTACTGTTTACTTAAAATATTACTTCGTGTAAGAATTTTATCCAATACATTCAAAAGTAAACTAACTCAAAACAAAAAGCAAATACAATGCATTTAATTCATGCGTATTTTTTTTTCGATCTTTTAACAATAAAAGCGTTCAAACTAATTTAAAGAGTATCTGAATAATTAAGTGGTTTAAAAATAAGATATATAACACAATAATTTTTAACTTTCAATTTCCAAAATATTGGTAATAATTTAGTTGATTTTAATAGGTGTGTTTTCAACGACTACAGTCCGTAGTCTTTTCAAAAATAAATCGATTTAACTACTTAAAAACAAACATTTTAACTTTTATATTTTAAATAAATAACGTATATTTAAGTAGGATAACTTGTTATAAGTTAGCTCGTATTTTGTTAAATTATAAATATAAACAAGTTACATTTATGTTAAATAATTAAAATAACATACGTTATATGAACGTTAATTTCTATAAAAAACCACAAATAAAGGCTTCAAATACACGTTTAAAAATAGAGAATTCCGTCTTATTTTTAGACTATTTAGAACATTTTATTTCCAATTCAGCCACAAAAAGAGTCCAAGGATATGGAACGGTGGGTTTGGCGCACAATACAATTCGGACGTATAAATCTTTGTTTCGGATTGTAAAAGGGTATGAATTTGAGAAATCAGAGAATTTATATTTGAACTCTATTGATAAATATACCGCCGAATCTTTTACCCGTTTTCTAAAAATCGAGCAGCAGTATAGTGATAATTACTGCGGGCAGCTCTTAAAATTATTGAAGATTATTCTGCGTGATGCTGAGAAAAGCGGCTTAGAAGTGCACCCTTATTCCAATTATATTGAGTCTTTTAAACAGAAAACTTCAGATCGAATTATACATTTTTTAAATCCAGCCGAAATAAAAATTATAAAGGGGTTAGAGAAGGTACCAAGTGAGTATGAAGATAGTTACAAATGGTTGTTGATTGGACTCTCTATTGGACAAAGAGTTTCAGATTTATTAGGTCTTAAACCTAGTAATATTAGAAAAGCAGCTAATGGACTTTACATAGATATCATGCAGCAGAAAACAAAGAAACCAGTTACCATTGGCGTAGCAGATCCGCTAGTGATCGCGCTCTTAGAAAATGAATTTCCAAAAGTACTTTCTCAAGTGGCTTTTAATAAGCAAATAAAAGTGATCTGTAAAATTTCGGGAATTAGTGAAGTAGTTCATGGTTTTAAAAACAATCGGAAAGACCAGCAAAAAAGGATGTGGTAACAGCACCTACCTATGAGTTTGTAATGGCACATAGTATGCGTAGACCTGTTTCTATCTAAGGAGTCTGGTAAAACTGAAACACCGCCACTAATGAATAGTACTGGACAGACCAGAGAGCATATGTTTTTAATGGATTTGGTACGCATCAGAATAAAGATGCATTGGCAGGCTTATTTGATAATAGCAATTATTAACTTATTTATTTAATCCTAACTGTATTAGCTTTTCTTTGTACCAGTTTTTATCGGTTAGTCTATTAAATAGCCAAACTCGATACTCTTTATATAGTATAGCTTTATAAAAAATATTTAATCTAACCTTTATAAATAGATAGGTCTTAATTCTATTGTGCTGTCTTTTTGTTTTTCTACTATTGATAAACTGACTATTAAAAACACTTAAATAAGATGTTATTTTTGTTGTGTTATTGTATTCTAAACTATCTACCTTATTAAAAACTTCATAGCAAGCAGCTAAAAAACAATTTAAAGGATTGGTTAGTTTATCTAATGTATTCACCGCAACTTTTGCATTCGTTTTTTTAGACAATAAAAAAACATCATAGGCATTTCTTAAGGCCATTGTTTTAAAATAAAAGCCATTATCATTGATTTGATTTGCAATGATGGATAAATTTAATTTATTCGCATAACTCAAAACAGCAACCCCGTTTATAACCTGACTGTCTTTTTCTACAAAGCTGTAATTAAATTCATTTACATATTTTTCTAACAAAAGCTCTGAGTGAATCTCTACAGCTGCAATATTATTCTCTTTTTGAAGTCTTCTATAATGTTTTTGCGCAGGAAAATAATATTCATACTTTCCTACATCAGAATACCAAACTCTCTTAAAACTGTAATCGCTTTTGAATAGTCTTCTTTTGAAAAAATAAAATCAATATCTCCAACCATTCGTTCAGCAATATCTTCATACAAATCGGCTAATAGATTTCCAGTTCCTTTTAAAAATATAGGCGTGATGTTATTCCCTAACAACAGGGTATTTAATTCTTCTGCTTGTGTAATTATTTGTTGGTTCCCTTCACGGTTTAAATTGGTAATATGCTCCATGTAGCTAACCAACTCTTGAGGTAAATATTGCAAGAAATCTGCACGCTTTAAATTACAATACAATGCAGGAAACACATAATGACTGGTACTCACTTTTACAACAGCATCCCAATCTATCGTGTCTGATTGCAACCGATTTTCTAGTGCTTGTCTATTTTTGTCTTCCAAAGAGATGGTCAAACAGGTTGCAATAAAATAAAGTATTTCTTTATAACTCATTAAGAAGTTAAAAAATTTGGTATTATTTAGTAGGATCCCTTTCTCTGTCAAAAACACCTTGACTGTCAATTTCCTTGAGGTTTGTCCAGAGTAAATTGGTCTCGAACTGATTTTGTTTTGGGGAAAATATAATTAGATACCGTAACAAATAGTTTGACCCGCTCCGTCTTTGTTAAATTTTTTTGATTCACTAAAAGTTCATCTAGAATTTCTTCGTACAAGAACTCCATCATTTGCTTAATCGTCGATTCTTCTTTTTTTACAGGTCCTCTTTTGGGTTTCTTTCCTGCATTGTGCCCTGTTTTTGGGTCAAGTGGTAGATCTAGTAAAGTTAAAAAGTGAATTCAAATTCAACTAAAAACTTACTTCTTCAACAACCAACTACTTGACTGAATTTTATCTCCCAAACCATCAATCAATGAGATCCCCATTTGATCACATATTGATCTCTCTGGGATTGTGTTATTATTTTGATCACCTCCATTTGCAAAATTAAGATCATACTCTTGACCAAAATCTTTAGCAATTTTCTCAATAGTCTTACAAACTGTTCTATCTTGATCTATAGACAGCATACAATGATCTACCGATTTAATATTAGAGACTATAAATACACGCTCTTGTTCTTGCTGAAACTCCGTGCTTCCTTTTAATGCTCTTTGATGATCGTTATTAACAATCACAAATAACTCATCTGCTAGTGCTTTTGCGTTGTTAAAATATTCAATATGCCCCTTGTGAATTGGATTAAAATATCCTGAAACAATAATTCCTTTTTTCTTATTCATTTTTCACTATTTTAATTTTTTATATTTATCGACCAAAATCATCTTGTACTCGTGTGATATCTTCTTCATCAGAAGGGTGATTTTTATCGGTATGCTGCCATATTTCAGCCACAACACAATAATCGTTCAACCCAATCAAACGGTGTCTCTCTCCTTGCTTTAAAATAATTTGATCACTTTCGTTATAAATTTCTATATCATTTTCTACATCAGAATCACTTCTAATAATTCCAGCAGATCCTTTATAAACTTGCCAAATTTCTGCACGCCTGTTGTGGTATTGCCAAGACAGGCGAGCATTGGGTTTTACAATGAGTATTTTAGGACTCAATTTCCCTCCAATTTTAAGTGTGTTTACATCTAGTCCTTTAAAAAATTTATCTGAAAATTCTTGTGCCTGTTTTTCATCTATAACTAAAAACCCTCCCCAAGGTCTCTCTAAATCTTGGGAACATATAGAAAAACCGTAGGATTTCACTTGCTTTATTATTTCTTTATAAATCATTTTTTTGATATAAATTGTTTAAGTTTTGATGTGTTCTTTTGTAGAATCGTAAACCAACCTCCAATATTATTTGAACGGACTGCACGATAATCTTCTTTTGTTTTTTTAATTATATTTTTAAGGCTTCGATTTGAAGCTCCACCAACCCTCATTTTAGTAACGAGCCCAGGAAAGTAACCAAATTTTAATCCATTGTCCTTCAATATACGTAACATAAAATCATAGTCTGCAGAGATTTTAAAATTTGTATTAAAGACTCCATAATTTTGATAAATTTTTTTGTTCAAAAATAAAGTAGGATGAGCTGGCATCCACCCCTGTTTTAAATACGCCTGTTTAAAATTACCACTTTTCCAAAATCGTATAATTTTATTAGTATTAAATTTATTCACATATTGTAAATCCCCATAAATACCATCTAAATTATTAATTTTTATTTTCGCAACTAAATCCTCAATAATTTCAGATGATGCGAATAAATCATCAGAATGAAGAAATCCTATTATCTCACCAGAGGCTTTATAAATACCTTTATTCAGAGCATCATATAAACCATTATCTTCTTCAGATATTAAAACCTGCTTTCTTTTTGAATTTAACCTAATTATTTCTGTTGTATTATCATTGGAAACACCATCGATAAAAATATGCTCAATATCAGCATAGGACTGCTTGTTTACAGATTCTATCGCATCAAGAATAGTTAATGAACTATTGTAACAAGCAGTTATTATTGATATTTTCATTTTTAATTTTGTGTTTTTAACCAAGAAAGAGTTTGTTTAATTGAATTCTCTCTACTCGAAGGTAAATTTGGAGCAATTTCTTTAGTATTTGATAAGTCAATAATATTATTTGTTGTCATATTTTTTAATCGAAAAGATGTCATTGGAAAATTAATATTAATTATTTTTAAAATATCACCAAAAAATGCTAAAAACTTTACTAGAAAGTATGGAACTTTTTTTATTGAAAAACCTAATTCTAACCCAATTTTATCTGCCCATAATTCGATATTTGTTTCCTCATAATCGCCGAGATAAAACACTTTATTTTTATTTTGAATTGTATTGGTAAATAGAATTTGTTCGATCTGATAAATCGCATTTTCAACATAACCATAGGTTTTAGTGCATCCCATATTACCAATATGGAAATATTTTTTATCGATTATCATGTCAAAAAAGCTTTTATATGGAGCACGAAACCAAGGCCCCCAAATGGATGTAGGTCGTATTATAGACCAATCACATGATGGGGGGTTTTCTCTAACATTTTTTTCAGTCATAACCTTGCTTTCCCCATATATTGTAGAGGGATTAAAATCAAATTCGTCTTTTGCCTGATAACCTATTTCACAAACTAACATTGAAGATGTAATTAAAATTTTTTTTAATGATTGTAAGTTTTTTGCTAATTTCATTAGATTTTCAACACCCAACGTATTTGCACTGTAATCATTCATATTGGATCCATTTAGATCTGTTCTAGCAGCTAGGTGTACAATATAATCTGGGTTAAAAGAATTAACTTCCAACTTAAGGTTATTGAAATTAGTAATATCTATATTTTTCCAATATTTTTCAAAATCCATATTTCTTGGTTTTTGAAAATCTATGTTTACAACATCGTAGCCATCTCGAACAAATTTCTCAAGTAAATTAGTACCGATAAAACCAGATCCTCCTGTAATTAATATTTTCATTTTTTTACTAATTGATTAAAACTTTAAATCTACTTTTCTTCATAAATTTGTAAAGTTATTTTTTAAACTAAAAAGATTTTACAATAATTGAATAAGTTTAACTAAAAATATTTACTTAATTATATTTATTAAAATAAATGTTCAGCTTTTTTTCCACTAAAGAGTATAAAGGGAATGAAATTAATACAACAATAAACATTACTAAAAAGACTAATAAATAAAAATTAAGAAAAGTCTCAACTTTAAAGTATAATAAAAATTTCCAAGTACCTTGTAGAACAAATGCTAAATGGGCTAAATATAAGGTATAGGAAATTTCACCTATTTTATATAAAAGACGCCAAGATTTATTGAAGGTTGCATAAACCATAATAAAAACACAAGCAATTGATCCGTATAGAAATCCTCTGTAAGGGGTCAATTGAACTATTTCAAACTCAAAATATTTTGTTACTAATAAAACTAATAATAATAACAATAATAATCCATATTTAAAGCTGGCTATTTTTCCCTTAGATTTTTTAATAATAATTCCTATAATAAGTCCTAAGGCAAATTCTATTAGAATAGAATTAGTGTAAAAATAACCAATCGAATCTGCACTAGGTTTAAAAAAACAACCTCCGATAATTAAAACCAAAATCAATAATACGACAAAAAGGAGCGCGTTATTTAAATTTTTAATTAGACTTAATCCGATAGCTATTAAAATATAAAAAAAAACCTCATAATTAAGTGTCCAACCCGGCCCTAAAAATGCTAAAAAAACATAATTATCTATATTAACAGGAAGAAAAAATATTGAAAAAATAAGCTTTTCATAATCTATTCCAACCTTACCAACAATAATAATACTGAACATTAAAATAGCTGAATAAAAATAATAAATAGGTAATATTCGTATAGCTCTTTTTTTTAGAAATTGAATTGGAGTGACTTTCCTACTCATTAGACTAATTGCCATTACAATACCACTGATTATAAAAAAAATATCAACTCCTATATCTCCAAAAGAACTAAGTGAAATATCGATATCAGAAATACGTGTATCTCCCATTAACGTTAATCTCTTGTATACAAAGTTTGTGGTATGTGTATACAAGACCAATAGAGCTGCAATACCCCTTAAATCTTGAATAAAACTAATTTTTTTCATAACTGATTTTTTTTATTATAAACATCATTATGTAGGAAAAAATAATTAAACTTAAAAGATGTTTAAATACATTTAAAATAGGAGACTTAACCAATAGAAAAGATGAACAGTAAAATAAAATTGCTATTTCTTTATATCTAATAAACTTTATTATTTTTAAGAACAAATAATAGAATAATGAAATAAATAATGGTGTGAGATATTTGAAATAAATATAAAATTCTCCTAAATAAAAATGCCCACCCATTGGTGAGAATTTTTCTAAAAGATCACCTGTAATCCAAAGATTTGTGACAAATTCTGCCAAAAGATAAAATTCACTTTTAATTAAATTTAGACTAGTATAAAAAAAAGAAGGTATTAAATAAATAACAATATCATTTATTGGGTATAAGAAAGAGAAAAAGGAACTAAAACCTTCATCAACAATAAATATTGATTGGTATGAACTATAACTTCCAAAAATTGCTTCTACGTAAAAAATCCAAGACAAATATTTTGGTTGAAAATCAATTCCATTTCTAGATAAAGTACCCCAAACAAATAATAAAAATAAAATTAATAAAAATGGAAAATATTTAACAGCTTTTTTAAAAGATATTTTGTTGTAGTAAAAAAAAACAACTATGCTTAACAATAATGTTGTTCTAGATCTATCTATTAAACAAACAAAAAGTAACGCACTAAAGGCAATAAACTTCTTAAAGGAACTTGCTGTATTACAATAAAAACAGAATGATATTAACAAAAAAGATTTTAAAAATGCTGCAAAAGAGTGACCAATTGTTACAGATTCCCCAAATATTGGCCAAGGAAAATGGAAAGATAACAATATTGAAATTGGTAATAAAAACCAAAACCAAGATTTTGTATTACTAATAGATTTTTTATTTTCAATGTTGTCAATAATCGTTCTTGAAATAGGAGAGTATATTGCGATACAAAGAATTAAGTTGGAAAATGACTGAATAATAATAATTTTATCTGCTAATTCAGCATCAAAATAAACAAAAGAACTATTAATAATTTCTTTTTCTGAGTATAAATAAAACCATGGCAAAAATGCATAAATAAAAGAAAAAATACCAAAAAAAACAAAAGGGCTAAGAATATTCTGTTTTGTTTTCCAAATTGAAAAAGAATATATTAATAAAGTTAAAAAATAAAAATATATCATACTAAATCTTTTAATAAAAGTTCTTTAAAAGAATATTTAAAAAATAACATTAGACTGCCAAAATAAATTATTACGGATATAACAATTTTCGATAAAAATATCCATAAAATATCAACATCATGAGTTTTATAAAAAACGACATTTAAAACTATTAACATTATGATAGATGATATTATTGGACTTTTAATTGACTTTAAGTAACTACTAACTGGTATAAATTTCAATATTTTTTTTAACTCAATAAAAAACAATAAAACTGATGAAAGTAAAATACCAGTTAGATAAGATTCTTTACCAAAAAGTAAAATTACTAATACAATTACACCTGTATTAATAATTAACTGAATAACATTCCAAGAAAAAGATGATTTTGAATTCCCCGTCGCTAAATAAATCATGTTTAAAGTATCAAAAGTAACTCTAAAACAAAAAATTAACGAAATTACTTGAAGAATTTGAACAGCATTTGACCAGTCGTCATTAAAAAAAATTGTTAATATTTCACTAGAAGCAGAATGTAATCCTATTAGAAATGGAATTGCTAATATCAAGATTGATTTTCTAGTATTAAATATTAAATAGATAAAATTCCTTTTGCCTTCTCTTACGTCCTTGCACAAAACTGGGTAAATTACCCTTGTAAACATGGGTATTATTTTAGTAATTGGTTGGATTATTAGATTCCAGCAAAAAAAATACAACCCATATACTTCAGCACCTAAGTAAAAAGCAATTACAAAATGCTCTGCTCTAGCAGATCCAAAATTAAAAATACGTTCAAATACCTGATAAATAGAAAATTGAATATTAGCTTTAAAAACATTTGAAACATTTCCATATTCACAAATATTAATTATTTTTTTGCTTGAAAAAAAAAATAATAAGAACCTTAGGAATGCAGAAAAAGTTAGACCAATTAAATAAGATCTAATACCAAATCCTGAATTTAGAAGAATTAAAATAACAGCAAAACCAAGAGAAACGGATATAACTTCTGTCCTAGCAATTTCAAAAAATTTTACTTCTCTTTGTAATAATGTATAAAATGAAGAACCTAAAGTTTGAAAAAAAAGCAACAAGCATAAATAAGGAATATAAGAAGCAAGATCTAATGAGTTAAAATAAAAGACTGTACTGAAAAATAAAATATTAAACCCAAGTAAGATTAGGGCCACAGCAAAATATGTTTTAAACACTGTCTTTCTTCCAATATCTTTTTTGCTATGTACTATAGCGTTATTTAGCCCTAAATCCTGTATGCAAAGAGAAAAGCCATAAAAAAGCAGTATAATACCAAGAACTCCATATTGATCTGGACCTAAAATTTTTGCTAAAAAGTACGTTTGTAGAAGTTGAATACATGTGGTAACTGTAATATTAAAAGCATTCGATTTTAATTGTTTACCGTGATTATTCATGACTATTTAAAGTTTTTAAAAAGGAATTAGATGCTTCTTTCCATGAAATAATTCTATCAATATTATCAATTCTTTCAAAATTCAAAGCCCTTTTAATAATATTCGTTAAGTGATCACTTTTAGGGTTAAAAACAAAAACATTATTAAGTTTCATTGAAGCAATTTCGGTATAAACAGATGTGACAACTTTGACTCCACAACAGTATGCTTCTAATGGGGGAATACCAAAACCCTCATATAAACTAGGAAAAACAAACAAATCTGTACCCCTATAATATTCAGCCAGTTTTATATCTGTTATATATCCTGGGGTAATAATGTCGTTTCTAAAAAAAGAGGATTCTATTAATTTAATTAAACCTTTATTTTTCCAACCTTTCATTCCAATTAAAACTAACTTTCCTTCATAAATTTTAAGTTCTCTTAATTCAATATAACTTTTAATTAAAGTTTCAATATTTTTTCTAGGTTCAAAAGTACCGACATAAAGCAAATAATTTCCATTTTTTTTTAAACCATTTTTTTTAAATAAATTTAAATCTACTGAATTCGGGACTATATTTATCTTCTTTTTAAGCTTTTTAAACTGACATAATAAATCATTTTTTGTGATTTCAGAAACACTATGAATGTATGAAGTTGAATATAGACTCCATTTTAAAGAAAAAATATTTAATAAACGATTAGTTAAAGTCATTGTATTTCCAAACTTAAAGGCTACTAGGTCGTGCACTGTTAATATTGTATTTTTCATACCTATTGGAATTGAGTGACACCCCCCCCAGTAAAATTCATTTTTATTCAACTTACAAACAAATGGTATTATAAACATATTAAAAATAGTACCAGGCAAAAACCTAAATAATCTATATTCAACAGCCTCAAAATTTATCCTATTCTTTAATTCTACTGGAATAAAAATCTTGTTATTGGAAATAATTTTAATTTTAATATCTTCATTTAAGTTTATTAAAATGTTTAAAATATATCTTGCTACACCTGCAGGATTTTTTCTAAAAAAACGACCGTCTACTACAATTTTATTTATTTTAAAACTTTTTCCCATTGATTAGAAATATTATAAATAGAAAACCTTTCAGATTCTATGATACAATTATTTGATATAATATTGATTTTTTCATCACTTAAAGTTTGAATAATTTTTATGGAACCAGAGACAAAATTCTCTTCCGTGAAAACAAATCCAGTTTCATTATTCTTAACAATTTCCTTGGGCCCTATATTATCAGTAACGAGAGGAATTACCCCCAACTTCATAGCTTCAATAATAACAATTCCAAATAATTCCTCCCATTTATCGGTTTTTTTTGATGGCAGCAATAAGAACTTACATTGAGATGCAACTTCTCTTTTCTTATCACCATCTAAAAAGCCATAATAATTTAATTTTGGGGTGTTTTTAGAAATTTCTCGAACCACATTTTCTAATTTTCCAGAACCAAGAATATGTAATCCAAAATCCAAACTTTTGGGAATAGAATTCAAAATATCAATTGCTTTCATTACACCTTTTTCTGGAGTTAATCTTCCTATATATAATAAGTTGTTTTTTCGAATTTTGGTATTTAAAATTGGCTTATTCTCTAAATCTACAGTATGGTAAATTTGATGTATTTCTTTTATACCTGTAAAACGAATAAGTTCTGATTTTACATTTTTAGTTACTGCAATTATCTTGTGCGATTTATTTTTTAAAAAATAATTCCAAAATAATTTTAAAAAATAATTAATTGGTTTAATATATTTAAAAGGTTGTTTATTTCCTTTCCAATACGGCCAACTTGTGTGATAATATATATTATTCTTTATAGCTAAAACAGAATAAAAAATAATTCTAAAATTAAAAGGAGCCATAGCTAATATTATTTTTTCACCACTCACAAAAGGGAGCTGAAAGAAAAATAATAACGAGGCTAAAGTATCTTTTGAAATTCTCTTATTCCTTATAAGATCTCTAAGCAAATAAGTAAAAGGTTTACTGTGTATATATTTAACATGGTATAAATGATCAAGTGCTTTATAATAACTTCTTCCATTGAAGTCATGAATTACAATTAGTTCTTTATTCATCTAATAAACTATTCATGATGAATAAATATTCTGGTTTTGCTATATCCCAATTAAATTTTTCAATAGTATTATCATTTTCTTTAAATGGTGAAATATCGTTTAACTGTCTTAGTAGTGCATTTGAATTTTTCAAATCAAAGAAATTAATATTTTTAGATTCAAATTCTCTAAAAACCTCAATTTCTGATACTATTAAAGGGGTTTTATAACTAAGTGATTCTAAAATTGGCAATCCAAATCCCTCATACTTTGATGGCAAAACTACAGCTTTAGCAAATTTATATAAACAGGCTAATTCAGTATTTGAAACATAACCAGTATTTACTATTCCTTCTATTGACAAATTTAAATTACACCCTACAATTATCAACTTTTCTTCTCCCTTAAAATTTTTAAAAGTATTAACTAAAAAATCAACATTTTTATGTGGCCTATTGCTACCAACATACAGGAAATATTTATTTTCTTTTGCTGAGAATTTATCTAACATATTTGTAGATAATGTATCTACAGTTTCAATACAAACTCCTTCATATATAACGCTTGAATCTTTTCCAAAAACTTTTTTCACATCTCTTGCTGTTGTTTTTGATACGGAAATTATTGTGTCACTATTTTTAATTGATCTTCTAACTATAATATTATAATACTTAATCGCTAAAGTATTTATAAAGTAATTTTGGCTAAAAAACTCATTTATGACTCTATACATTAGATCATGTACAGTTAAAATAGTTTTAATATTACTATTTTTAAACAAAAGTCCTGAGTAAAAAAGAGAATGGTATACTTTAGGTTTAAGTCTTTTTATAAAAAAATAAAAAAATAAAAAATGAAGTAAATTAAAAGGTTTTAAACTAGTGTATCTTATGTTACAATCACAATTTAAGTCTACTTTTTCATTTAAAATGACATATACTTTGTCATCTCCATATTCTTCACAGTAAAATTCAACTATTTTTCTGCTATAATTTGAAATTCCAGTTCTTTTATTTGAAATTAATCTGCCGTCTACTAATATCATTTGAAGTATTCTTTAAGTTTTCTTAAAATTTTTAAAGGTAATATTTGAGAAGAATTATCTTGATTTATTTTTAATTTATTTGAGTGCTGATTTATCTCATTTATAAAAGAAGAGTTTTTATAAATTGAGTTAACATTTTTAAATAGATAACTAACACCTTTCTCTGAAATAATATTTTTCAATAACAAAGGATCTTGAGTTTTTGGAGGGTTGTAGATTATTAAATAATCTTTAAATCTTATCCAACTTTCAACTATATCTAAACGAGCACTAGTAGCTATGTGTGCAAGATATTTTTCAGGATTAAGACCAATTTTTTTATAGGTTTTATAAAATGTAATCTTATCATCATATGACCAAATTTTAGTCATGTTTTCTATATTTCCAATTGTAATATGGTCAGAAATCCAACTATGTGGAATCAAATAATTTTTTGAAACTAATAATTTTTTATCAATATCATTCTCAAATAAAGGAGAAAAAAAATCATCATTTACAATTAAGCAATCTGTTCTTAACCTTATTACAAAATCATAATTTAATGGTGATCTTTTTACAATTTCAAGCAAACTACTTACACTGTAAAACATTCCCATAATATTACTCAAAACAGATTGATTCTCTTCTACTTTATTTGGATTTATATATTTAGAATAATCCTCATTATCAAATGGAGCGCACCTTAAAATAGCTTTCATATTTGGGTGATTTTCAACAAATTCCCAGTTTTCATTATCAACTTTTCTTTTTCTATTTCCATTATCGTAATTCCATATAAAACAATAATAATCTATATCTACATCTTTATTTTTAGCTATTTGGTCTAATCTTTCTATTACAAGATCAAGATATCTAAAAGGGCCCGCTAATAAAACAGCTACTTTCATAAATTATTTTAATATAGATTGGTTTTTCAATAATAACTTATACTCACTAGGTGTGCCAGAAAATAACGTTTGAGTTTTATCTAGCAACCTATACTTTACTATATTATTTAGTTTTATTATATGGTTATACATCGGTGCAATAAAAAGTTCATTATAAATATTATCGAGTTCTATATTATTGAAAGTTTGATTAAATAGACTTACTGACGAAAAATAATATAATCCGTTAGAGCAAAGATTTGAGATTCTTATTTTTTCAGTAGTTCGTTTAACCAAGTTGTTTTTATCTGCTTCTATAAATGACCAATGATCTCCTTCACCTTCAAAGACCTCTAAATACCCTTCGGAATCAGTTAAAAAAGTACTAGTTGGCTTTGTAAAGTTAACTCTTATAGAGTCTATATTAAATATATAAATTTCTTCATCTTTATTATACTTAGTTTTCTGTAAACCAATCTTAACCGTATCAGCTTGACCTCTTGTGTCATTATCTAAACTTACAATTTCAAAATTTTTAATTCCTAGAAAGTTACATTCTTTTTCTACAAAATCCTTAACTTCAAAATCTGACCTTGTTATAAATAAAAAAAAATCAGTTTTAAAATAATTTTGAAAACTTTTAACAGATTCTTTAAAAACATTACTATTACCATTTAATGGTAGCATATATTTGGGTATATCATATCCTTCGTTAAAGAAACGGCTACTTTTTCCTGCCATTGGTATTATTATCATAATTTTATTTATAGAAAATTTTATATGCGTTTAATAGAAGTGCAATTTGTCTATTTTTATCTTCGTTATGCAAAGGAAGCATAGAAATAAATAAATTAACTATGGAAGTCTTAATAAATTCTGGGCTCACACCAATTTCAGAAACCTTTTTGAAAAAAAAATCTTTTAAAAAATCTCTATCTGAATGCTGCAGGCTAAAAGCAAAACTTTGCTCTTTATGTTTATCAATTTTTAAATTAAAAAAACCAGTAACAATATGATCATAATTACCAATTAAAGAGTGTCCTAGTTTTGCAATATCATATTTATAATCTCCAATAATTTTATTTTCAGAGTCAAATTTATTGTCTAAACTACCTCTTGGATCGATGAATTTAATATTATTACTCCTTGTATCTGAGAGAATATTACTAAAACATAAATCTCCATGCATTAAAGTTAATTTTTGTTCATTAGCCAACTCTTCATCAATTAAGGTAATAATTTTATTTACGAATTCTTTTAGAGGTGGATATTGCTTATTATTTATAAAGACAGGTTTTAGCATGTTAAAACCTGTTTGTTTAGAAAAAATTTTCACCCTCTCTTTAGTTTTTTTAATGTATAATTCTTTTAATAAGCTAACTGCTGAATCGTTATCATACTCTTCAAATATAATTTTTTTAGTTTTATTTAAAAATAGAAAAATTTGATTTATAATATTGTAATAAACAAAATCTGGTAAATTACCGAAAACCCATTTTTCCTGAAGGGTTGGAGCACCAATAAATTCAACCTTATAGGAAGCCTTGTTATTAGTGTTATTAAAATCCCAAACAGTTGGTGTGAAAATCAATAATTTTTCTGGCAACTGTTTAAACCATTTATACTCACTTTCTATTTTATTAAAATTATCGCTTGTTTTTATTATATAATTATTTTTTGCAATAACTTGATTAAAATTTCGGGCAACATTTAATTCTATTTTAGACTTATAATATAGATTGGAGTGACCAAAATCTAACCAGCTAGACTTTAAAATTGGTTTAAGATTTACTTTTTGATGATAATTTTTTAAAGAATTTTCAAAAGAATTGTATTTATTGAGCATTTCCTTGAATAAACTAGGTTTACTAAAAGAAAAATAACCGGATATTACTGGTTGATTAAAACTTTCTTGTTTAGAAACTCTATGTATGATATCTTCACCAATAATATCTTCTAAATGCCCCCATTTGTAAAACGTATCAGTAAATCCATAATATAATAAATCAGATTTTAAATCAATACTTTCAAAAGAAGTATCACCATGCAGTATAAATAACTCTTCTAAAGTATTATTAATTTCATAAAAACTTAAGAAACTTAAAATTGATTGAGCTAAGTTTAAATTAGAGTTAGTTCTATGAATTAAAATATTATTTTTATTTAGAAGATCTTCATCTCTTTTTAAAAGTTTATAGTTCTCTGGTAAAGTAATTATTTTTGTTATTTTAAAGTCTTTAATTTTCTCGACTTGTAATTCTATTAATCTTTTGTGCCCAATTGGCAAAAAAGCAGATGGTATTAAGCCAAAATCAGAGGTTAATTCAGCATTAGCATAAGCCCCCGATGCTATTAAAAAAACTTTACTTTTATCTATCATCTAATCTATTATTTGTTTAATTTGATCATATGACTTAGTAATAAATTCATCTGGACGAATTGTTTTATCATCTACATAAAAACCATCATTGCCACACCATGGTTTACCTACATAAATTTCATCAAAAGGAATATTATGCTTTTCTAACCATTTGAAAATAATCGGTAATGTTTTTGCAGTAATTTTACCTACATTACTATTATGAGTTCGCATATTTCTTGCTGTAAATAAGATAATATTAAATCCTTTTGACTTATATTCCCTCACCTTTTTTATAACTTCAATATTAGGAGACACCAGATTATAGTCTTTATTATCTCCTAATGTTAAGGTTTTGTCAATATCCATTACTAAGTTTTTCATATTTTTATCTATTCAAATAAATTAAAGTTACAAAACGACTTTTAATACGCTTTTTTTATAAATTTTATATCTGCTTAAATCACTTATTTTACTCAGCTTGTTTCAATATTTCGTGGCCAGCTTCTAATAAAACAACATCCTTTTTCATCAACGAAACATCACCTTTCATCATATCTTTTACTAAAGAAGCCAAATCATGTTCTGGTACCCAGCCTAATTTGTTCTTCGCCTTTGAAGGATCTCCAATTAACAAATCAACTTCTGTTGGACGGAAATAAGTAGGATCAACAGATAAAACTTCTTTCCCTATTTCTAATTGAAAAGCTTTCTGATTACATGCTGTAACGAAAGCTTTCTCATCTACTCCTTCTCCCTTGAATTCTAATTCTATTCCAACTTCTCCAAAAGCTAAGCGCACAAAGTCACGCACTGTGGTAGTTACCCCTGTTGCAATTACCCAGTCTTCAGCTTGATCTGCCTGTAAAATCATCCACATCATTCTAACATAGTCTTTCGCATGGCCCCAATCACGTTTAGCTTCTAAATTCCCTAAATAGAATTTATCTTGCAATCCTAATGCTATTTTTGAGACCGCACGGGTAATTTTCCGTGTCACAAAAGTCTCACCTCTTCTTGGTGATTCATGATTGAATAAAATACCGTTACACGCAAACATATTATACGCTTCACGATAATTTTTAGTAATCCAAAAACCGTATATTTTCGCAACTCCATAAGGAGATCGCGGGTAAAAAGGAGAAGATTCATCATAAAAGCCTCTTTCGTTTTTATTTTCTGGCATACCTCCATACAATTCAGAAGTTGAAGCTTGGTAAATTCTTGTTTTCTTTTCTAAACCCAAAATTCGCACTGCTTCTAATATTCGTAAAGTTCCCAATCCATCAATATTACCAACATATTCAGGAGTATCAAAAGAAACAGCAACATGTGACATGGCTCCTAGATTGTAAATCTCATCTGG
>Ga0209384_1000762_pt1 | contig 18638 bp, 9 predicted proteins | sample CoawatmetaG05DNA_FD_187511 | JGI IMG/M metagenome (GOLD analysis project Ga0209384, IMG submission 187511) | Marine microbial communities from the West Antarctic Peninsula - Coastal water metaG058-DNA (SPAdes) (version 2) | ecosystem: Environmental > Aquatic > Marine > Coastal ... | reverse complement strand
CTAGGTGCTGTCTTTGATACCACCGCGGTGCTGGCGAAAATAGATTCCCAAAAGCTGTCTCGAACACCGGTTGAGTCGGTGGTGTTAGTTCTGTCGAGTTGTTTAAAACCGTGACCAGCTCTGGCTGAATGGGTATCTGTTGAGCCAATAAAGCCCCAACGATAACGTAAGGGGTTCTCTGGGTCTTCAAGGTTTTGCAGGGCGAGGCCATACTGCACTGATTTACGAGGTTTGTAGTTAAATGCGGGTAGGAAAACATCTCTTGCTTGTCCGGCATCAAGCCATTCCTCTGGGGTGCTACCTGGAACAGTCATAAAGCCATAAATGGTATCCACTTGGACGAAGTTGTGCCGAGCCTCTGCTGCGCGGGTATTACATTCGTCAGGATCAATACCCTCAGCTAAACAGCGATCAGCAATAATCTCACCAGCTTGCCAGCAGGCGGGGAGATAGTGGGTTTGTGGTGCTGGACAGACCCATTGCCCTTGGTCATTACGGGTACGTACCGTGAAATCTCTAAACACTTCAGAGTTACCATGGCCAGAATAGACCTCAATTAGACGTGTTTTGTCGGTGTCGCTGTCTGCCTTAGTTAGCTGATGCGTCCAGTTCGCATTGGGGGGGGTGTAAAAGCCCCAAGTGGTGCCATGGGGAACGACAATATTATCAAAGCCCCATTCATCAAGTTTTTTAAATAGCTCGCCCGGCGTAGCGACACTTTCATAGCAGTTCGATGGGAGCGCAGGGCTGGGAAGGGCCGGGTCACAGACGGGTGTTCCCGCCATATTTTCAACCCACGTGTTGTAGGAGGCGTAATAGTCCTTATGCCGTGGGTCTAGGATACCTAAAATGGATGATTGCTTACCTTCGCTTGAGCGCGCTGCAATGGTGGCTACGCCAACACCCACTGACGCAATAGGATGGCTGGGTAATTTGGCTGGGTCATCATCTTTAAACAGCACATTGTGATGGCCATAATGATTCTCAGCGACGGTACCTACCTGAGTCCATTCCCATCCTAAAAAAGCAACAATATCTGGGTTCATGGGGTCACCGGCGGTACGATTACATTGGCGGACTGAATCCATACCATCGCGCCACTGGTTCAACGTAAAGCTCTCGGCATGATCAGTTAGAAAATAAAAGTCTAACTGTGATACGAAGCGCGCGTAGTCACAAGCAAATGCCGGTGGATAAGCTCCCGAAGCGCCGTGCATCATCGGCAGGCTGTACATAAAGGCATCGGCAGAATTGGTCGTGTGCACATGGGTGTCACCAAATAGTATCTGCTTTTCTGGTTTGTTCTCATGACTTCTGTTGTTTGTGCGGGCCTCTATCACCAATTCTGGTAGTCGTTCTTTGGTGATCGTTTCTGGCGATAAGGGGGAGGTTTCCCATGCAAGATTGGGGTCTTCGAAGTAACCAGGAAAAAGCCGATAGACAGGCTCCGGAGCATGGTTAGTCAATATAAGGGCGACAACAATTCCCAGAACAGCCACAGCAATAGCAAACTTTTTAAGCATTTTTAACCCCATTTTTATTAGATAATTCCATAACTTCGCCCAACAAACCAGTAAAAACCTAAGCCACAGAGTAATGCTGAGCATAAATCTATGGCCAATCTCGAATTTATTATAGGTGTTAGTCGGCTCATTTGTTTTATCACTAGCCATAGGCTCGCGACGATGAATAGCTGACCTAATTCAATACCAACATTGAAACCCAATAGCGCAGGCCATAATTGAGCATCCGGTAAACCAATCTCGGTCAGTGCGCTGGCAAAACCAAACCCATGAATCAGACCAAACCCTATGGTGACTAGCGGTCTAAGATCGGCTACCGCCGTTTTAGTAACTGAAAGGGGTAAATAGGCGAACGTGAGCAGTATTAAGCCAAGGAGACTAAGCGTCGTTAGGCCAATCCCAAACATTAGGTTTAGAAGCCCCATCAACACCAATCCCGAGGCTAAAATATAGGTAATATAACGATGGTAGCCCGTGAGAGTGCCGATATTCTCAGCGGCAACAAGGGCGATAGTAAATCCAATGGTTGCTTCAACGACAGGAAGATCTGGAATAACCCAGCCCATGACGGTTAAGTAAAGAGTGACACTATGGCCGAAGGTAAAGCCGGTGATTATCCAGACTAAGTCCTTAAATCTGCGCAGTAATAATATAAGAGCCGCCAGAAAGGCGATATGGTCAAGGCCACCAAAGATATGGTCGATGCCAAGACTGACAAATTGACGGACACTGGCAAACCAGCGGTTGCTAGATGTTACTAAGAGACTAATCCCATGCTGTCGTTGCTTATCGGTAAATAGATACTGGCGGGATTGCTGTCCATCAAAAGCAACGTTTGCATAATGTACATGGGAGCTAGCGGCACTAAAAAAACTGTTAATGTTAATGCTAATATCGCCCAAGGAAGGGTCACAATCAAAATCTAAGCTGATACGAACATACCCCAGCGCTGACGGCAGTGACGTGGCTGAATCAGAGTTTGAACAGGGCAGATCGCCCTGATAAACGCTAACCGTGTCGATCAAGTGGTCGGAAAATAGGGCATCTAGGGGCTGATTTGTCAGCGTTTGAAGACGCGTGATCTCTCTGGATTTCGCGGTAAATACCGCTTCAGTGCCATCGTTGGTTATTGCCCAGTCAGAAAAAGATTGGCTGCGATTATGAGCCTGAGACTCTAGTGAGCTCACCATTAAGCCAATTAACAGCAGTAGGCTAATAATCATTTGCGTTAACTTTCTCATTATTGTTCAACCTGCTTAGTGACAGGCGTTTCTGTAGAGGTCTCTACAATCCAAGTTATAACGGCGTCGTCTCGAAGCTGCTCGATATAGTCTGCGACTGCGCTGTAACTAGATTCACCATCATCCTCATAACGAGCTATGGATTCACTTTGGATGCTATCTAGCATAGTTTGTAATGTGCGCTGACGGACATCAAGATCGTTCCGCAGGGCGCCATCTTGGATGGCTTTTTGGACTAATAACTCCTCTTCGATTAATCGATTCAATATCAGGCTTCTATCCTGATCATTAATGGGACTGCGTCTTTCTAGACTCAATAGCTCGAGAGCCTGAATGTATTGAATCTTTCCTATTGCAGTGCCATTAACCCAAGCCACCACAGTATTATCATGGGTTAACGACCTATAAGGGCCACTAACAGCCATTAGGATGCCAACGGCTGCACCAACGAGTAACAGTGTGAACGATTGTTGCTTAGCGGCCTGTTTAGAGAATAGTGTCATATACCCTTACTCATTCCTCGCCAATTGTTCAAGCAATGACGAGTTGAGCCGAATGTCGGCTCTTTCCTTGTAAAGGGCTAAAGCTTCTGAAAGAGCACGTTGTCGCTGCCTGGATCTAAATTCGATGATGATGTCAGGCTGGGCCTGTTGAAAAGGAATGACCTGGCTTGGCTGTTGTTTCAATCGATGTAAAAGATAGAGACCACCGTATTGGGCAATTGGCTGCGACAGTCGATCTTGGTCTAACTGCAAAATAGCATCGGTCAAGCCAGTGCCGAGGTAGCGTCTTAACATATGAGTAGGAAGAAGAGATCTAGGCATTTCTATCAGCACTGCGCCGTCTGCAAATGACACCGTCTCTGACAGTCTAGAGCCCGTCAAAATCTGACGGCGAGCGGCCAAAGCATCTTCAGTCGTTAAAAATCTAGCGGCCTGAATGGCGAATCTAGCTGGCCTTTGAAAGACGGCTTGATGGTCATCATAGAAGTCTCTCAATTGAGATTTACTGATGGGTAAAGATTCAGATTCAGTGTTAATTTTATTGATCGCAGAGCGGGCCAGAATTTTACGAATCCCAGGGTCAGCCTCTAACACGCCAAGACTTTCAGCGCGCTGCAGGATTAGCTCATCATCGATCAGCCGTTGCATGAGCAATGGGTCCTGTTGTTGCTGTAGGGTATTAGTTAGGGCGTTAGAGCGTTGACGAGCAACGGTTAATGTTGCCTTTGTTATCGGTTTTTGATTGACCAGAACCAGCGTATGGGCTGAATAATCTAGGTGTTGAATTTGGGTGTTTGAGCCCACTAAAACTAATAGCAATCCTGCTATCGCAAAAATACCACGGAAAATAGGATTTGTGTTATTAGCTGTTTGTGTCATAGCTTATCAATTTATCGCCGAAAGATACCTGTGCTTATCATAACTCAGCCGAAGGCTATAACACTGTCTCAACATGACAGCCTAGTCACAAAATCAGACAGCGTGTGGTAGCCAGATAGGTGCAGAATAGATAATGATTGAAATAAAATTCTGGACAAAAAAAGGAGCAGTTAAAAACTGCCCCTTTAAGAGTTACTACTTTTCTATGATATAGATTAGAAACTGTAGTTAAGCGTAGCACCCCAGATTGCTCCCGGAAGAACATACTGCGCGTGAGAACCAGCGGCTAGTGGTATATCAAAAGCGCCTTGAGGGGTAACCTTATCAAATACGTTTTTACCGTAAAGCATAACCGACCAATTCTCTCCAGCTACACCAGTACGGATGTTGGTTTTAGTAAACCCTGACTCATAATCGATAGGATCAAGATCACCGGTCATGAAAAAACCATCAGTGAATTGGAAGTCGACGCCTGTAGACCAGGCCAAGCTACCAAATACAGAGCGAGTATAGTCTACGTTAATACTACCGTTATAGTCGTTTCCAATCTGCCCACCTGCTAGATTCTGGCTTATTCCAATCCGTGTTCCATCAGCTCCAAACTCAGCTACACAGGTTCCAGACGATGCACCTACAGCTAAGTCAGACTGCTGAACAGCGGTACAGCCAGCTCCAGGGAAGTCATCATATTTACCATCATTGAGGGCGAGACTAGTGCCTAATCTTAGGTGATCAGTCGCCTGCCACTGCAAGTCAACTTCGAGGCCTGAAACACTAGCACTTGCCGCGTTAGTCACTACGAAGCCAAGACCCACAAACGTTGATACCTGTTGATTCTTGTATACACTATCGTAGTACGCCCAGTTCAATGTCATAGAACCGTCCATTAGAGTGTGCTTTCCACCGATCTCCCAGGATTCAGCATTCTCATCTTCATATTCAAATCCTGGTCCAGGAATATTTGCTTGCGGACCATCTGCTGTGAACAGAGGAAGCTGAGAGTCTGTTGAGTTAAAGCCTCCACTCTTGAAACCCTCCGAGTAGCTTAGGTAGAGCATACTGTCTTCTGATCTTGCCCATTCCAAGTTCATAGAAGGAATAAACTGGTGAGTTCCTCGGTCTTCGTCAAACGAATGATCATAGATGCTAAACAGAGCACCCGAGAGAGCACCCAGTAGTGGATTAGCGTCTGGAGTCGTTACACCGTTATAGCTAGATGTGTTATAAGTTTGGGCATGAGCTCGTTTTGTTTCTTCTGTGTATCGAGCTCCAGCTGTAAAGGTGACTGAATCAGTGAGATTCCATGTACCTTGGTAGAAGGCAGCTTTCGCATTTGAATCTTGTCTATATTCACCAACTCGCGCCATCTGTGACCACATCGTAGAACCCTCAACGCCGACTTGGAAACGATAGTCCATTGCTCCACCCGTTGCAGCAGCTAGCTGGTCCAGCGTTAAGCCGCCTGTTCCAGGCACTACAGTCGTTGCATTAATTCCAGCTACTTGAGCAGGACTAAATGCCAGGAACGTGGGAAGTCCATAGGCAGGATTACCACCACCCAGAATCGTTTTCATTAGCATCGAAGGAAGCCCAAAAGTGCCATCTACCGAAGTAAGCGTCCACTGTTCTTGGGTTTGTTTAGATAAATAAACGCCACCTACCCAAGAAAACTTCCCATCAGTTGGAGAGGCTATGCGGAATTCTTGGCTCGTATGATCATATTCTGAGAATGTAGACTGGCCGATAAAGCGAAGCGGCAACCAATCAGCATCTAAACCATCTTGATAAGAGTACCGTCCTCTACCTAAGGTAGCATTTATGGTGTAGCCATTATCTAGTTCCATCTCGAAGTTCAGAGATGTATCTGCTGTTGAGGTGTCAGTCCCTTCGGGCCGCTCACCACCGGCAGCGCACACTGCGGAACTCTTCCCTAAGGAAGCCTCGTGTGCACAACCGCCAAGGGCAATTGCATCTCTATAAGGGTCATTCTTACCGTTAGTAGTAATTGAAGCAAAATTAGGATGAATAATACCCATTACGCCGTACATTAGGCCTGCAGCCGCGCCTAGATTCTGAACAGGGCTAAACAAGGTCGCCATTGAGTCCTGGCCGAGTTTCACATTATCGTTATTAGAATGCTTAAGCTCTACTCTCGTTGAGTCAGTAGGCTCCCAAGTAGCACTAGCACGCCACATTGTCTCGTCAGTTGTCGGCATGCTCTTAGTCACTGCGCCAGCATATGTGTTGCTCCACGCACCATCATTAGTACGATCTTTGTAGGCGAGACGTAATCCGATGGTGTCACCAATTGAGCCTGTTAGGTGACCCTGAATTGTTGTACCGTCAAACGACTCTTTACCGACAGATATTTTACCGCCAAATTCTTCATCAGTGTCTGGTGTTGCTGTGGTTACATTAATCGCACCTGCAAGTGTATTCTTGCCGAATAAAACTCCCTGAGGACCCCGTACTACTTCAGCTTGCTGGATATCGAATAGGCCTGTTCTGATTTGACGACCTTTACCATAGTGAATGCCATCAACAAAAACGCCTACTGATTGCTCAAAAGACTGATTGGCTCCAACGCTAATGCCCCTCATTGAGATAATAGTGTTTACTGCGTTTTCTGTAATGGCCAAATTAGGGACATACGCAGATAGCTCAGCAAAGCTATGCATGCCAGCATCTTCGATTTTTGATCCACTAATAGCAGTCAAAGAAACAGGAACTTCTTGCAAGCTCTCTGCTCGTTTAGTTGCAGTTACGATAATTTCTTCTAGTTCCGCCGCATAGGCCCCACTAGATGCTGTGGCGATAGCGATGGCTAACGCACTGATAGTACGACATGATAATTTGCTCATTGTAAGCCCCTGATAGTTTAAATAATTATAAATTTCAATTCTTCCCCTGGGAGAAACTAATACATTTGATAATAATTTGCAAACAAAAGACTGTGACCAGTGAGTATTAGAAACATATACAACTATTCATATTAGAGTTGCTATCGTGCTCTTCTCATTAAGTAAAGTGGGCTATGGTGATGCGAATCTCTAGTCCAGAGCTATATTCGCAAAAAAAAGGGCGACTCACGAGAGTCGCCCTTTTAAATGCAGTTTCTGATTCGGTCGATTTAAAACCCTTTGCGGAAAGTCAATCCATAGGTGCGGGGAGCATTTGGGTAGCCAGAGAAGCTGCCTGGTGCCGCTGTTGTCGGGAAGGCCGATATTAGAGATTCATGATCCGTGAGGTTACGACCCCAAAGAATTAGACTCCAATCATTGTTGTTGGAATTGATACCAACACTTGCATTAACGTTATCGGTGCTTCGAGCCGCTACCGATAGAGGAATCAAATCAGCAAGTTTAACTTCATCTTCGTAGACATACTCAAGTCTTGCAAAACCACTCATTGACGCAGAAACATCGAAAGAATAAACCGCATTAGCATTAGCGCTTAACTCGTGCACACCTGCAGGCTTTAGACCTGAAAGATCTGTAAAACTCTGTCCTGCAGGACACTGATATTGAGCGGCTGCCAATCCAGTAGTATCACAAGCCCCTTTTTCGAATGAATCGTAGACAGGGTCGAGGGCCAACACTGAGAGACGGACAACCAGACTCTCAGAGACTGCGAACATGCTATCAAACTCAATTCCCTTGTGACTTTGCTCGCCGGCATTCACTAGGTTAAACCCTGTTCCTGTAAATGAATTTGACTGAAAACCTTTGATTGATTGATCAAATACAGCGATGTTGACATAACCGTTATCAAATGACTTTTTTAGCCCCAATTCAATCGAAGTGGCTTCTTCCGGATCTGCAGAACGCAAATCTCTTGCATCTACAGTTAGACTAACAGATGTCGCTTTAAAGCCTGTTGCATGACTGACATAAAATGTTGTGTCTTCATCGGATGCATAAGCAAGACGCAGTGTGTGCGTTAGATCATCTGAATTAAACTTACCTGATTCATCAGCATTTGGGTAATTATTAAATGGCTTAAAGAATTGCAGTCCTGTCAAAGCACCAAGTCCAGCTGCTTCGAAAGGTAAGGCTGCAAATGCATCAACGACGCGAACATCAGACACTACCTGTTTCCTATCATCGGTGTGGTTGAGGCCAAGCGTTGCCGTTAATTTTTCAGAAAGATCATAGTCAAGCTGACCGAAAAATGAGGTTGACTTATTGTTCATTGTATAAGCTTCATGAGGCAATCCAGTGCCTGACACATAAAAAATATCAGAACACGCTACGCCGTTGACCAAACAAACGCCGAAGGCCGCACCAACATAGTTAATTCCAGATCCACCTACGGGGGCTAAAATAGCAGCGGCATATGCAGCTGCACCTGCGGCTGGACCACCTGCGGCAATATAGCCACTAGCAAACGCTTGAGATAGTCCCGCGGTTACAAGCGTGTCAGCAAAAGGGTATAGCTGAGAGCCGAAGGTAACATTTCTAAAGTGATCAACATCTAGTTCTGAATAATATCCACCCACCATCCATTGCAGCGGGCCATCGCCACTTGAGGTAAGACGGATCTCTTGGCTAAAACTTTCAAATTCTTGATCTGCACGGTTTTCAGCAACTAAATCAGCACCTGAGAAATCGGCATCAAAAGTTGTCTCAGATGTTTGGTTTCGCCTTGATGTAATAGAAGTCAGCGTAGCAAAATCAAGATTCACGTCAGCCTGCACAGATAAACCTTTACCTGTTAGTTCGTTTCGAGGTCGCTTTGCACCATTGGCACTATCGTTCATGTAAGACTCTCTAGCCCATGGATCGATTGGCGCATATCCGTAGCCGTTAGCGACGGCTAAACCAGCTGTGACGGCGGACGTAAAGCCGTCAACTAGAGAGGACGCTATGCAGCACTCTTCATCCATTGAGTTATAGTCAGCGATGATGCGGACGGTCAGATCATCAGATGGCTCGAGCAGCAATTGTGCCCGGAACGCAGAACGATCACGGCCATTTAAGCTACTACCATCAGTTAGGTTAGTCGCATATCCATCAGCCTGGTTGCTGCTGGCTGATAATCTAAATGAAGCGCTATCTGTTAGGGCGTTAGTGACAGTGCCTTTCAGAATGGTTTGACCATAGTTGCCAACGGTTGCTCCAAGGCTGCCGCCAAATTCATTTTCAGGCAATTTAGTGGTCATGCTTATCACGCCTGCTGATGCATTCTTACCAAAAAGTGTTGATTGTGGACCGCTTAGTACTTCCACTCGCTCAATGGTTGGTAAATCAGACATAGCGCCTGCAGAACGACTGCGAGCAATACCATCGATGTAAACGCCAACTGCAGGTTCGATACCTGGGTTGTTAGCACCATTACCGAAACCACGAATAACAAAATTTGTTTGTGCTGTTTTTTGCAACTGGCCGACCCGTAGAGTAGGAACCGCCGACTGTAAATCGATTAAGTCAACAATGGCAGACTGTTCGATTTGCTGTGCAGAAGTCACTGACACTGAGACTGGAATATCTTGAAGCGTTTGCTCACGTTTGTTTGCTGTGACGATGATTTCATCAATTTGCGCTGCAGCGACACCACTATACAAAGTGACAATAAAAACTGCTAACGCACCAAGTGTGCGAAATAATTTTTTACTCATAATAGGCCCTAAGGATGATTGTTAGTTTTTGGTCGTAACATTTTCGGCGCAACTATAGTGCGGTTTTGAATAAAAAACAATATTAAAGCTGTTTAAAAGGGTTTTAAAGGGATTATTTATTATCCACCTTCTAATAGATATAGGGTATATCTAGTATAAAGAACGAAAAAGGCTAGACAAAAAAAGGACGGGAAAACCCGTCCTTTTTTTGTTTTGCACATTTTCTAAAATAGAAGCTAGAAGCTAGAAGCTGAAGTTAACCGTAGCACCCCAAACGCTTCCCGGTGAAGTGTATTGACCATATGCACCTGATGCCAACGGTATGTTAAATGAACCAGTAGGAGTTATTTCATCGAATATATTCTTACCGTATAACATCACGGCCCAGTTCTCGCCTTTCAAACCAGTTCGGATACTTGTCTTAGAGAAAGCTTCCTGAAAAAGACGTGGGTCAGTAGAGCCACCGATCATTTGGTAGCCGTCGGTAAAGTTAACGTCCAGAGACGTCATCCAAAGCATGCCATCCATGACTGGTCGAACATAATCAGCGGTTAGCGAGCCGTTATAATCAGTACCCACCTTAAGACCAGTTAAATCTTGAACAGATCCAGCCTGAGACCCATCACCCGCAAATGTAGCTGTACAGCCGTCAGCTGAAATGATCGGCGAATCAACGGTAAGCGTTCCTAAGCCAAGCAGTGCAGATGCTTGAGGGGCGGTACAGCCTGCGCCAGCATAGCTACCATATTTACTATCATTTAATGCAATGCTTATACCCAGTTTCAGGTGGTCAGTTGCTTGCCATTGCATATCAACTTCAAGGCCTCGAATCTCTGTGCTGGCAGCGTTTGTAACAACAAAACTGGTGCCGACAAAGGTAGAGACTTGCTGATTCTTATAAGTGCTGTCATAAAGCGCCCAGTTCAATGTCATGCCGCCATCAAGCAAGGTATGCTTTCCACCCAGTTCAATTGACTCTGCGTTCTCATCATCATATTCAAAGCCTAAACCTGGCACGGTACGCTGGATACCCTCAGCGGTGAAGGCGGGGGCTTGGTCATCTACAGAGTTGAATCCGCCACTCTTAAATCCTTCTGAGTAGCTCAGGTAGAACATGCTGTCCTCTGATTGTGTCCACTCAATATTTGCCGCTGGTATAAATTGGTGGGTAGATCGGCTTTCATCAAATTCATGAGCATAACCAAGACCGAAGCCGGCAACGATTGCAGCCAGTACGCCGTTGGCGTTCGGGTTCGCAATTCCAGTAGTATTGGTTGACAGGTCCATCACGGCATGTGATCGTTTTTCTTCTTCTGTGTATCGAGCACCGGCAGTAATGGCAACCGAATCCGTCAGATTAAATGTTCCCTGGTAAAAGACAGCTCGAGAATTTGTATCCTGAGTCCAGTTCGATATGCGACCGGCTTGTTGGAACTTTGTTGAGCCTTCAACACCCACTTTGAGCCGATAGTCTACACATTGAGCGTTAAATGGTGCAGGAGCACCACAACCCGTTGCAGCAGCGAGTTGATCTAAATTCAAAGAACCAAAAGGCGTAGGAACAAAAGTGGTCGCATTTATACCGCCGACCTGCGCCGGAGATAAGGCCAAGAAAGTATCCAACCCAAAGGCAGGATTACCACCGCCGAGGATAGTCTTCATTACAATTGCAGGCAATCCGAAGGTACCATCAACAACAATAGTGCGATCAATTTCTTGTTCCTGCTTGTCCAAATAGACACCACCAACCCAAGAGAAGCGCCTGTCAGTAGGAGACGCAATACGAAACTCCTGACTTGTATGGTCGTATTCTTGAATGTCGGCGCGACCGATAAACTCTAATGGAAGCCAGTCAGCATCGAGACCATCTTGGAACTTATAGCCGCCTTTGCCGGCCACTGCACTTAGCGTATAGCCGTTGTCTAATTCCATCTCAAAGCTAAGGGATGTATCAGACGTCGTAGTGTCTGTCCCTTCAGGTCTTTCTCCACCGGCAGCACAGACTGCTGAGCTCATACCCATGCTGGCTTCTAGCGCGCATCCACCAAGAGTATTGCCGTCGCGGTAGGGGTTTTGATTTGCAGCGGCGACAATCGCACCGAACTCAGGACGAACAAGGCCCATAGTCCCAAACATTAGACCTGATGCAGCGCCTAAATTGGCCACTGGATCAAAAACGGTAATAATTGAGTTTGCACCGAGGCGAACATTATCACTCTGCGCATGCTTTAGTTCTACTCGGGTTGAGTCAGTAGGCTCCCAAGTTGCACTGGCGCGCCACATAGATTCATCAACAGTAGGCATTGTCTTCTGAACTGCCGCTGCATAAGTGTTTTCAAAGGAACCGTCGTCGGAACGGTCTTTGTAGGCAAGACGCAGTCCAATGGTATCGCCTATTGAACCAGTCAAGTGGCCCTCTACTGTTGTGCCACCAAAAGATTCCCGGCTGGCCGATATTTTTCCACTAAACTCTTCATCAGGCTCTGGTGTGGCAGTAGTCACATTAATAGCACCTGCAAGGGTGTTCTTACCAAACAAAATACCCTGAGGTCCTCTTAGTACTTCGACTTGCTGAACGTCATAAAGCGCAGTCCGGCTTTGACGAGATTTTCCGTAGTGGACGCCATCAACATAGACACCGACTGATTGTTCAAACGATTGGTTTGCGCCAACACCGATACCACGCATAGAAATAATCGTGTTTACGGCATTTTCTGTAATAGTTAGGTTAGGCACATATTGAGACAACTCTTGAAAGCTGTGTAATCCGGCTTCTGCGATTTTTGTGCCGCTAATAGCCACGAGAGAAACAGGAACGTCTTGCAAGCTCTCTGCGCGCTTTTGTGCTGTAACGATAATTTCTTCCAGCTCAGCGGCATAGGCCCCGCCAGATGCGACGGCAATACCAATCGCCATACTACTGATGATTTTGCTAAATGATTTCTTGTGCATAATAAACCCCTTTATATTTTATGTGCTTATATTTATATTGCGTTAGTGCTTCGCTTCATTTTGCTACTTCAATCTGGTGCTAAGTCTAGTGGCCCTATCAAAACCAGCGCGCAATCAGGTTTTCAGAGCAAAGGTATGCTCGAAACCTACTTTACAGCAGACTTTATCGAATAAATGAATAACTTTGAGTCATTTATGAATAGGCTATTGACGAAGATTTCTTAGATTTTTAACATGAATATTGATAAAGGGAAGTTGTTCAGCTGAGCTACAGGCTACTTTTTACAGATATTTATAACATGCAATAAAAAAGGACGGGTCGCCCCGTCCTTTTTTGTAGTGCTCTTCTGAAAACCTTAGAAGGTGAAGCTAAGTCGCATGCCCCACACGTCGCCTGGTGTCATGTTTCTCGCATGAGATCCGGCGGCCAAGGGAACATCAAATGCTCCTTGCGGTGTAATCTCATCGGTGACGTTTTTACCATAAAGCATCAAGTCCCAATTGTCGCCACGCAGTCCAGTACGAATATTGACCTTCTCAAAACCATCTGAGTAATCAACAGGGTCCATGTCACCGGCCATAAAGAAGCCATCGGTGAAGTTAACGTCAACAGTTGTGAACCAGATGATGCCATTAGACAATGACCGAGTGTAATCAGCAGTCAATGAACCGTTGTAGTCAGTACCTACCTGTCCGCCGGCAAGATCTTGTGCGCCCGAACCGGTTTGTGCGCCATTGCCTGGATTAAACTTGGCAGTACATCCGTCAAATGTATGGTTTTGACCATCATCAGCGGTAAGTACTCCTAAGCCAAGCAAGCCAGAAGCTTGCGCTGCAGTACAACCAGCACCTGGGTATGAACCGTACTTTCCGTCCATGATTGCAAAGTTAGCACCTAATCGCAGATTATCAGTCGCTTGCCATTTCATATCGACTTCTATGCCAGTAACATCGGTTGATGCGGCATTGGTTACCACAAAGCCCAAACCAACAAAGGTTGATACTTGCTGATCTTCGTAAGTACTGTCAAACCACGCCCAGTTAACGGTCATAGCGCCATCCATCAGGCTGTGTTTTCCACCGATTTCAAAGGAGCTTGCGGTTTCATCATCATACTCAAAGCCAAGTCCGGGTTCCGTTGGGTTGGTTGTTCCATTAGCATTAAACGTAGGGTTTTGATCATCTACCGCATTAAATCCACCGCTCTTGAAACCTTCTGAGTAGCTGGCATAGAACATGCTATCTTCAGACCGTGTCCATTCCAAGCTTACAGCAGGCATTAACTGGTCTGTTGATCGGCTTTCAGTAAAGTCATGAGCATAGCGTGCGAAACTAGCACCGCTAATAGCGGCTAACAGGGGAGATGGGTTTGGGGTAGCCAATCCAGTAGAACCTGTGGTCGCGTCCGCTTTGGCATGAGCTGTTTTGTCTTCTTCGGTATAACGAAGACCAGCCGTTAACGACAAGTTGTCAGTCAGATCATAGTTACCCTGAAAGAATACGGCCCAAGACTCGGTCTCTTGCCGCCATGTGGATATAGTGCCCAGCTGTTGAAACTTCGTATATCCCTCTAAACCAAAGGGAAGGCCAAAAAAGGCAGCGGTGGCCGGCGGGAAGAATAAGAAAGTATCCAGCCCTGGCACTCCGAGAATGTACGGCATTGTACCTGGAATGCCAAAGGTGCCATCCACGGCTACTAAACGATCAATTATTTGCTCCTGATCATCAAGATAAATGCCCGCTGTAAACGAAAACTTATCTTCGACTGGGGAGGAGATGCGAAACTCTTGGCTTGTGTGGTCATAGTCGGAAATATCACTTCGACCAATAAACCGAACCGGTAACCAGTCAGCATCCATACCATCTTCGTATTCGTACTTGTTCATTCCAGTAACCGAACTAAGGGTGTAACCGTTGGCCAATTCCATCTCAATACTTAATGAAGTGTCTTGGGTACTTGTGTCTGTACCTTCAGGCATTTCACCACCGTTGGCGCAGACATCATGCGAACGGCCCATTGACGCTGCAAGGGCACAACCACCCAAAGAAACAGCATCACGGTAGCCATCTTGGACACCTGCGGCAACCGATGCGGCTAACTGCGGATAGACAGCGCCCATCGTGCCATACATTAGAGCGTTGGAGCTGGCTATATTAGCTAGAGGGGAGAAGGTGGTGACTACGCCTACTCCACCAAGCCGAACATGGTCACTTTGCGCATGTTTCAACTCAACGCTGGTGCTGTCATTAGGCTCCCAAACTGCGCTTAGGCGCCACATGCTTTCATCGGTAGAGGGGAAGGTTGATTGAACAGCACCTACAAGGGGCTCACCAACAAACGTGGCTCCTGGCATAAGTGAGTTGTTCACAAAGCCATCATCTTGATGGTCTTTGTAGGCAAATCGTACCGCAAAGGTGTCTGACAATGAACCAGATATATTACCTTCGACTGTTTGCCCTCCATTAGATTCTTTGTTTACCGAGATTTTACCGGCAAACTCATCACCAACAGTTGGTGTTGCTGAGGTTACGTTGATTGCGCCAGCAAGAGTGTTCTTGCCGAACAAGATACCTTGAGGTCCACGCAATACTTCAACTTGTTGCAGATCAAATAAACCTGTTCTCACCTGCCGGCTCTTGCCGTAATGCACACCATCGACATAAATGCCGACAGATTGCTCAAACGACTGGTTGGAACCAATGCCAACTCCGCGCATACCAATAATGGTATTCACAGCATTTTCAGTGATTGTTAGATTAGGTATATAGGCGCTAAGTTCTCCGAAGCTATGGAGACCGGCTTCTTCAATTTTAGATCCGCTAATTGCGGTCATGGAAATGGCAACGTCTTGTAAGCTCTCTGCGCGTTTGTTGGCGGTTACGATAATTTCTTCTAGCTCTGCGGCATAGGCGCCGCTAGATGCAACGGCAATACCAATGGCGATACTACTGATGATTTTTTGAAATGATTTCATGCGATATAAACCCCGTTTAGATAAATTATTATTGTTTACTTCGTTTTAGCTAATCGAAACGGCCATGAGTGAAAGTAACTCTCTCCACATAAGATAGCCCTCATACATAAATGTAGACTATAAACTTCAAAACCGCATAAAACATTAAATTAGAATAATTGATATTTCCATATACAAGATTTTATTTTTAGTGACTTAAACCCCAAACGACGGTAATACTCTATTTATATGAACTTAATATATTCTAATAAATATTTAACATAGTAGGTATTTATTGATTTTTACCCTTTAGGTTCCCTGGATTAAAAAGTTTGGGGTGAGAAGTGCTATTTTTATCGAGTACTCACCAAAATGTAGGGTAAAGACATCAAAGCCGCATAGAAAAGCAAATTCGAATAATTGATATTTCAATCTATAATATCCTCTTTTTAGCAGCTTGAACGGCAAAAATGCAGTCATACTCTAGTTATGTAAACTTAAAAAAATCAATAAGTGTTTAAGCTAGTGAAAGTTTGTTGAGTGCATAAATTTAACCAAACAAGCAGACTGAGAGGATTGTTCAGCCTTGTTAGTATCTAAAGGATTAGATTTTTGGGGCGAAAAATGCAGTGTTAAATAGTCGATAAAGATAACATTTTTAGAAGAGGGGCTATTATTGAAGAGTCTCCACGATTAGATTTGAGATTTAAGCCTGTTGGGATTCCACCCAAACGCACAACAATGGTTTGTGTTGTTGGATTGATCATAATGACTTGTAGTCCCATACCTTCAATCCAGAAGACCTCAGGTAAATCGTCTAAGCCTCCATAAATATGGTATCCATAAGAATTGCCTACAGACTTGCCGGTTGCCTGCACATAGAACCATTTTGGCACTAGAGCGTCCGTCACCATCTTATCTAACCAGCTTTTGGAAACAACGGTATTGGCAGGCGCTAGAAAGAGATTTCCGATAGCTAACCAGGATTGTGCTGTAGCAAATAAACAGCAGTACCCTGCAGATGTGACTATAGAAGCATCCTCTAGTACTAACGGTTGCCAAATTTTTTCTTCAATGAGCTTATTAATGGGTATTTGATACAGCCGCTTTAGGATGAGTATTAAAAGATGGTAGTTCATACTGTCGTAGCGAAACTCTCTATCGTCGCTAAAGGAGAGGTGCCGGTTGGTGAGGTCTAGCAACGCATTATTTAACGTGGCTCGCGTATCTTTAATGTTCGACTGGATTCCTGATGTATGCCTTAAAAGGTCTCTTATGTCGACTCGCGAAGATTGCTGACTAAGCTCGGGTAGATAACGGCTAATCGAGTCTGTCTCTGAGTCAATTAAACCATCGTCAATAGCCACGCCTATGAGTATGGCGATGATGCTTTTCGCCATAGACATTCCATTAATGTTCAATCCTTGCTGGGCATCCACCCGATAGCGTTCGTAAACAACTTCCCCATATTTTTGGACTATTAAGGCTTGTGTTTGGCTTTTATCAAACCACAGGTCCAGGGTTTCGCTTTGATCGGTCAACGGAGTGGAGGTTATTTGTGAGGCCGCGCTTGGAGTTCCGGCTATAGACTCTGGCGCTGACATTAGAGCGTTGGTCGGGCTGGTCATTAACTCATTGATGTGCGCATTCACCTCAAGGGCAAGCCAATCTTGCACCTCTGATGTAAACGGCGAAAAGAGTAAGGCCGTGACCGCTACGATCATGGCTAAAAGGGTTCCAGTCAATATTTTTAGTAACTTAGGTTGATCAGACATTACTTATCAAGTCACTCAATTGTTATTTGTATTTAATGATAAATGACTTTTGCTTTAGATACACATGTCCATTCAGATACTGCGCTTTTCGACCACGCTTGTATTATTTCCCACCCCTGTTACGGTAACCTAAAAATAAGAGACCACGAGCATGCAAGTAGCGGCAAAAAAAGCATCGGGTAGCGAAATAGGATTCTGGCGCGGCTGGTCTATTGCCGTAGGCTGCGCGATAGGCTCTGGTATTTTCATGATGCCGACCCTGCTTGCGCCCTATGGTATGTTAGGCCTTGCCGGTTGGTTAGTGGCCGGCGCTGGTACCTTGTTGGTGGTGCTGTCTTTATCACGGTTGGCTAGACGGATCCCAAAAATTGGTGGTCCATACGCATACGTTCAAGCAGGGTTGGGTGATTTTGCTGCTTTCTTGGTCGCATGGACATATTGGATTGCGTGTATCTCTGCCGCCTCAGGTATCGCTATTGCTTTTGTAGGTTACTTAGGCGTGTTTTTACCGGCTATTACTGACTCCAGCGTGTTTTCGCTACTAGTGTCTCTGGTTCTTATTTGGACCGTTATTGGGCTTAATATACGTAGTATTGAGGGTAGTGGGACCTTTCAGGTCGTGACAACCATATTAAAAATATTGCCACTGCTATTCATGATTGTTTTGGGTTTTGCAAATATGGAACCTGAGATACTGCCACCGATTAACCCTACTGAATTGCATCCGATAGCGCTTTTGGCAACAGTAACCACCTTGGTTATGTGGTCTTTTGTTGGCCTTGAGACTGCCACCGTGCCGGCTGACAATATGGCTGAGCCGGATAAAATGATTCCACGTATTTTGATCGCGTCGGTTTTTACCGTGTTGGTCATTTACTTCTTGGTTAGTTTGGCTATTGCGCTGGTGGTTCCTGCTGAGGAATTGATCGGATCAACAGCGCCGTTTGCTGTTGCCGCGACTAAGATAATGGGACCTGTGGGCGGCGCTATTATTACTATAGGTGCGCTGATATCAACGCTAGGGAGTTTAAATGCGAACACACTTACTGCGGGCCAGGTACCTCTGGCTGCTGCCAAAGATCACCTTTTACCGGTTAAATTTTTAACCTTGAGTAAGGCCGGCACTCCAGTTTTTTCTTTTCTTGTGTCGGGTGGTTTTATGACACTGTTACTGTTTTTGAACTACACCAAAGG
>Ga0209384_1000754_pt1 | contig 18762 bp, 19 predicted proteins | sample CoawatmetaG05DNA_FD_187511 | JGI IMG/M metagenome (GOLD analysis project Ga0209384, IMG submission 187511) | Marine microbial communities from the West Antarctic Peninsula - Coastal water metaG058-DNA (SPAdes) (version 2) | ecosystem: Environmental > Aquatic > Marine > Coastal ... | reverse complement strand
CCTCTTTTAACATCTATGATTTCTCCAATAGATCCAATTCTTCTTAAGTTTTCTAAAAGTATAACTTTCATTTAAATTAACGCCAAATTTCTAGCTCTCTTAATAGATAGAGAAAGCTCTCTTTGTTTTTTTTGTGAAACATTTGTAATTCTTGATGGCAAAATTTTACCATTTTCAGACATATATTTTTTTAACAATCTGATGTTTTTATAATCGACTTCTGGTGCACCCTTAGCAGATAATGGACAAGTTTTTTTAAATTTGTATTTGTTAGGTTGAAAAATACTTAGTTTTGCAAAGTTACTTTGACTCCCTTTTTTTTTATTTCCTGCTCTTTTTTTTGATGGCATAATTAGTCTCTATTATATTCTCTTTTATATTCTTTTTTTTCGTACTCATCTTTTTTTGAAAAATACTTAGCTTCTAAATTAAATTTTTTAACCTTAACTGTCATATACCTTAGAAGATTTTTATCAATTGCTTCATTTTTTTCTAATTCATCAATAATTTTTCCAGAACCTTTAATCTTAAAATGCATATAGATGCCTTTTTTATTCTTTTTAATAACGTAAGCTAAATTTAACAAACCCCAATCTTCAGTTTGTACTATTTCTCCTTCATTTTTTTCTACTATTTTAGAATATTTTTCAGTTAATTGTTTAACTTGAGCTGGGCTAGTATCTTGTCTAGCAACTATTGTGTGTTCGTATAAATTCATAATTGTTCTTTAATAAAAAGTGAGGATATACTATTATAATTATTGAATTACAACACTTAAAACCATAATAAAATTTAGATATTTAAATGTTTTCTGTTATTTTTCCAGGTCAAGGCTCACAATTAGTAGGAATGGGTAAAGACCTACATGCCAAATATAGCTTAGTTCAAGATTTATTCAAGGAAGCAGATGATACACTTGGTTTCTCACTATCAAACCTTATCTTAAATGGCCCTAAAGAAGAATTAGACTTAACTGAAAATACTCAGCCAGCAATATTTTTGCTTAGTTATTCAATATTTAAGTTAATCACAGAAGAGTTTAAAATTGATTTAGATAAAGCAAAATTTTATGCAGGACATTCTTTAGGAGAATACTCTGCATTAACTGCAGCTGGGTCATTATCATTTTCGGATACTTTAAAAATATTAAAAATTAGAGGTAATGCGATGCAAAACTCTGTTCCAAAAGGAGTGGGTGGAATGGTTGCAGTTTTGGGTTCTGAAATTGAAATAATAAAAAAAATTATTGATGAAAATAAAGATAAATATGAATGCTTTATTGCGAATGACAATTCAGTAGGCCAAATTGTATTAAGTGGAAAAATTGAAGACCTGGAGAAAATTATGATTGATCTAAAGTCTTTAAATATTAAAAATATTAAATTACCAGTTAGCGCTCCTTTTCATTGTAAATTAATGAATAACGCAACACTTGTAATGAAGGAAGAAATAGCAAAATTAAAGTTTAATGAACCAAAAAATATTCTTATCTCAAATGTAACGGGAAAAGAAATATCTGATTCAAATGAACTAAAAGAATTATTAGTTAAGCAAATTGAAAGTAGTGTTTGTTGGCGTGAGAGTGTTTTATTAATGATTGAGAAGGGTGTTACGGAATTTATAGAAATAGGACCAGGCAAAGTTTTATCTGGATTAATAAAGAGAATTGACAAAAATGTTAAAGTTAGTGCAATAAATTCAGAAGAGGATATAAAGTTAATTAATATCAATGAGTAGTTTAAAAGATAAAAATATTATAGTCACAGGTGCTTCAGGTGGAATTGGTAACTCTATAGTTGAAAAATTAAGTCAAAATGGTGCGAATATTTTAGCTACGGGTACAAGAATTGAAAAACTAGAAGAGTTAAAAGAAAAATTTAATAATATAAAAATTCTTAAATTTGATATTTCTCAACATGATAAAATTGAAGAATTCATAGAAAATGCAACAAGTGAATTAGGTGGATCATTGGATTGTATTGTTAATAATGCAGGTATTACAAAAGATAATTTAACTATTAGAATGAGCTTAGAAGAGTGGTCAAAAGTGATAAACATTAATTTAACTTCTACATTTCTAATGTGTAAATATTCGATTAAAAAAATGCTTAAAAATAAATCTGGAAAAATTATCAATATAACTTCTGTTGTTGGGCATACAGGTAATGTTGGACAAGCAAACTATGCTGCATCTAAAGCAGGTATAGTTGCAATGTCAAAAAGCTTAGCAATTGAATATGCAAAAAAAAATATTAACATTAATTGCATATCCCCAGGCTTTATAAGTACTGCTATGACAGATCAGATAGATGAAAAATTTAAAGAAATAATAATTGCTAAAATTCCATCTAATAGACTAGGTAAACCTGAGGATATAGCCAATGCGGTTAATTTTTTAAGCTCAGATCAGTCAGACTATATTAATGGAGAAACATTACATGTTAATGGAGGCATGTATTTGGGTTGACAAAACTACTTTTTGAACTATTAACGAAATATAACAAAAAGGAACATTATGTCAGAAGATATTTCAAGCAAAGTTAAAAAAATTGTAGCAGATCACTTAGGTATTGATGAAGCTAAAGTATTAGATGATTCAAGCTTCATAGATGATCTTGGAGCAGATAGTTTAGATACAGTTGAGTTAGTAATGGCTTTTGAAGAAGAATTTGGTTCAGAAATTTCAGATAGTGAAGCTGAAAAAATTCTAACTGTAGGTGATGCTGTTAACTTTATAGCAGGAAAAGCAAACTAGAAATTAAATGTCCATAAAAAAAGATGGGATAATGGTAATTTTATCATCCCCATCTGGGGCAGGTAAAACAACGTTAGTAAAACTTCTTTCTAAAAATAAAAATTTTCATATTTCAATTTCTCATACCACAAGGAAACCTAGACTTAACGAAATTGCAGACAAAGATTACTACTTTGTTGATCATGATAAATTTGAAAGTTTAATAAAGAATGAAGAATTCTTAGAATATGCAAAAGTATTTAATCATCTTTATGGAACAACTAGAACACCAGTTATTGAAAAATTAGAAAAAAGTGAAAATGTAATATTTGACATTGATTGGCAGGGAGCTGATCAAATTAAGAATAAAAAATTGAATTATAAATTAATTACTTTTTTCATTCTACCTCCTAGCAAAGAAATACTATTCGAAAGACTATCTAATAGAGACATGAAAGATAAACTAATAGTAGAAGAGCGCATGAAAGAATTTAGTAGAGATGTATTACATTGGATTAACTATGACTACGTAATTATTAACGATAATCTAGAAGAATGTTATTCAAAAATTAGCAGTTTAATTAATGCTGAAATCAACAATGGTTCAAGAGACTATGATAAAGATTTTATTAGAAAACATGTTGAAAAGCTAACTTCTTAAGTCTTCATATTCTTTTATAAGTTTGAAATATGTTTCAGGTTTAAGGTTTTGAGGTCTAAGATTAAGATCAATGCCAAATTTTTCCGCAACTTCTTTCCCATTATCAAAAACTTGATTGAAGGGTTTTTTTAACATCTTCCTTCTTTGACTGAAAAAAATTCTAGTAATCTTTTCAAGGTTTTTAGGATCTTTAAATTCAAAAAAATTTTCTTTTGGGGTGAATAATAGTAAAGAACTATCTATTTTAGGTCTTGGTGAAAAGCTTTGTGGTTTAATATCTATTATTTTTTTTACATTAAGTTTCCAGCTAGATAAAATTGATAACCTACCGTACTTAGAGTTATTAAATTCAGATATAATTCTATCAGCAACCTCTTTTTGAAACATCAAAACCAGACTTTCAAACCAAAAATATGAACCAATATTAAGAATCCATTTGGATAAGATTTCTGTTGATATATTATATGGTAAATTACCAAAGACAGATAGTTTTTGGTCTGAAATCTTATCTTCAGATACTCTTAAAATATCATTATTGATAATTTCTATTTCAGTATTAAATTTTTCTTTTAATAATATGGCTAAATCATCATCTTTTTCTACAACATAGAGTTTTTTTGGTTTTTGTTTTAAAATATATGTGGTTAGATTTCCACTGCCTGGTCCAATTTCCAAAACATCCTTGTTCGTAATATCAATTATGGATACAATTTTTTCAAGCACCTCCCTATCTATTAAGAAGTTTTGTCCAAGACTTTTTTTTGCTTTTATATACACTTATTTATCCAAAAACTTTAAGGCTTGAATTAAGCTTTTTGAATCAGATAAATTTTTACCCAACATAGAATAATTTGGACCATGATCTGGTGAAATACGAGTAAAAGGTAGGCCCAAAGTAATATTAATTGCATTAAAATTAAATAAAGCTTTCATAGGAGAAAGTACTTGATCGTGATACATGCCAATAACTACATCATAATCTTTTAATAATGATTTGGTAAAAATTGTATCAGCAGGAAATGGACCATTTATTTTAGTATTTTTTAATCTTAATTTTCTAATAGCTGGAATTATTATTCTATCTTCTTCAGAATTATGAAAGTTGCTTTCACAGTGTGGATTTAAACCAGTTATTGCAATTTTTGGGAGTTTATTAAATTTTTTTTTATAAAAACTATTTATGAGATTAACTTGGTTATATATTTTTTGTTTAGATATCTTTTTATGAACATCTTTCAAGGCAAGATGTGTTGTTAGTGGACTCACTGATAAATTTTTATTATATATTAGCATTGCAACTTCGTTACTTTTTGTTTTCTTTGCAAGATATTCTGTAACACCTAAAGTTTTTCCTTTTAAAAAAGATTTTTTCGAAACAGGACCATTGATAAATTTTGATAAATTATTTTGTTTTATAAAATTTAAAGCAGTTTTAAACGTTTCATTTATGTATTTATTTGATTTACTGGAGATTATTTCAAAACATTTTTTAAATTTATAATCAACATTAATCAAATTAATTTTGTTGTTATTTAATTTGGAGAAATCTTTTAAATCTTTATCAATATCATTTATTTTAAAATTAAAATTTAATTTTCTCATCTGTTCTTGAAGTAATTTTTTAGAAATAATAATTATTAAGGGTGACTTATAAGTATTACTTTTTAGGCTTTTAAAGAAAATTTCTAAAAAAACACTATTGGGCTCACCACCTGCAATAATTATTGGCTCTTTACCCATTAAAATCTAGATTTTTTTTTATCTTATTATAATAAATTTTTGAATATTGATTTAACTGTCTGTTACGCTCATAATTAATTGCCTTTTTTAATTCATTTTCTATATCAATATTAGTTTCAGAGTTCTTTATATTTATTAGTTTTAACACCAATATACCATTTGATAAAATTATAGGTTTTGTGATCTCTTCTATTTGTAAAGTATTTATCTCTCTTCTTATATTGTCATTAAGTGAATTTTCATTGATCCAACCAATATTACCACCAATTTTAGCTGATTCAGAAAAGCTATATGTTGCTGCGCTATTTTTAAAACCTATTTCATTTATACTTTTAACAACTTCTTTATATTTTTTTTCGATCTCTTCTTTGTTATCAACTTCAAAGATAATCTCAGATAATTGATATTCTTTTGATTTAATTTTACTATTTTTTAAAATTTCTTTTTTAATTTTATTTTCATCAATAGTTATTTTACTATTATATTTTTGAATAATTAACTCATTCCATAATGCATCGATAGTTATTTTGGTTTTAATATCTTCTATTTTCAAATCATAATCATTTAAATAAATTTCAAATTCATTTATTGATTCTAGATTTAAACTTGAGTAAATATTTTTTAATAAAAGTTCAGAATAGTCTTCATTTAATTTTATTTCTTTAAAATTTTTTGATATTTCTATTTTTTTTATTCTCTCTCGAATTATTGATTGGTTTGAAATATTTAATAGTTTTTCTTTGTCAAGTTCATTTAAAGAATTATTGAGAGCAATTAAATATTTAAACTCATTTTTGATATCAATATTGGTGATAACTTCATTTTCTATGTTGTGGATTATTTTTGATTCTATTGATTTTGCATTGTTTAATGCAAAGCATACCAACAGTATTGATAAATAAATTTTCATTAATCTACTCTTTCTTTATTTAAAATCATTTTATTTGGAGAAAATGTGTAAAATGGCACTATAGTGATAGAGAAAAATAACTCTTCTTTAGGAATAATATCCACATCATTGTAATAATCTTTTCTGTATTTTATTCCTGCTATCAAGCAATCATTTTTATATTCATACACTAGATCGTAGTATTCTGTTAAGTCAATTTCTCGATTTCTTCTTGTTGCAAATGTTAATGAATTATACTCATTTAAAGAATATTTTGTGCTGTTCGAAATCACATTTGTGTTACCAAGAATGCCAGCTTCTTCTATATAATTAAACCTAGTGGAAAAATTATTAAATTCAAATTCAGCACCTACAGAGCTGTATTCAAGAGTATCAAAATCATTTGTTAATGAAAAGTTGTAATTAAAGTTAATGTTTTGATTGGGCTTATAATTTAAAAGACCAAATATATTTGAAGTTTTTTTATTTATTGTGCTGTTTATAGGTATATACTTTTCATTATTAAATCTGAATACTGTGGCAAGTTTAAAATCAAAGTATTCTTCTATTTCAGTAACTTTATCTAATTCATTAATTTTTTCCTTTTTAAAATCTATACCAACTGTAAGAGATTCACCTCCTTCAAATGAATCCCCGAGACCTAATCTGTTGTTAGAAAATACGTTATTAATATCAATTCTTCTTCCAGTGCTGCTGTAATTTTTCATATCATGAGGGCTTATTCTGAAAGATAATTTTGGTATTAATGTATTGAGAGAATTAATGTTATTTTTTTGAAGTGGAAATGAAGCATTATAAAAATATGCACTCATCAATTCAGACTGTGGTGTGTTTTTATACTTAATGCTATTATTTGACATTGAGTTACTATTTTTTAACTCAATTGCGAAATCTGTTTTAAGTCCATTATTAAAGTAAAATTCACTAGATGAATATTGCAAACTATTTAGAATTGTGGATGTGGTAACATTAGTATTGTTTATTGTGTTGTTTCCATCAGAACTAAAGTTAAAACTTCCATCAAAATTATTTAAGGAAAAATTTTTAGAAAAGTCATAATTGGGTAAGTCGTATGTATACCTATCTGAGTTATAACCACTTAAAGCCTCTTGCATTGCAACTCGAGCTGTAAAATCATAGTTTTCATGCTCAAGATCTAATTCAATTTTTGATTCCAGGGTGTCTTTGTTTTGAATCCAAAGAGGAGATTTAATGAAATCAAATAGCTTTAAATAAGTATCATTAGTAATTTTTTCATACATAATTTCAAGTTTGCTATTAATGAATTCTTTATAGCCAAGATCAATATTAGTTTTGGTGAATAAATGTGATCTTGTGTCTTTATCGGCTTTATTATCTTTATCTGAATAATGACCTGTTGTAATACTTGAGTCTATTATGGTTAAAGAGTTTTTAGTTTCTTGTCTATATTCAGTTTGTAAGACTAGTGTGTTATTATTAAATAACCTTGGTTTTAAAGTCATATCTTGATTGTCAGAAATAACATAAAAATAAGGAAGGTATATTGAATCACCTAGAATTTCATGACTTCCTATTTCAGGACTTAAAAGTCCAGATTGTCTCTTAACGCTTGGATCAGGATGAAAAAATTTAGGGAAATAAGCTACCGGAAAATCATACAACTCTAACCAAGCATTTTTATAGATAAGTTGTTTTTTTATTTTATCATGTTGTATTTTCTTGGCCCTTATTTTCCATGGAGGACATTTTTCAGTCTTTTTGCAAGATGTAAAAACTCCTTTATCCAAATAAGTATTAAATTCGTTACCATAACCTGAAGCAGCTTTAATTCTAGGGTCATTTTCTTCATTATCAAATAGGGTTTTATGAAATTTAATATCAATGTTCTTGCCCAAAAACTTATCTTCTTTTAGATCAAAAAACCCAGTTTCAAAATAATATGTATCTTCCTTGTTAGCTTTTTCTTTTGTAATGAAATTTACTTTTTTTCCTTTAAGAATCTCTTGATTTATAGAATATTGAAATTCATTAAGTTTATAGATATTGGAATTTATGTCGGTGATAATGGCTTTTTCTTTAGAGGATAAAAACATTTTATTTCTAAGTAGAGTTAAATCACTACCTTTAATTTTATATTTACTTTCAACATCTATGTTTGTTTCACCTAGTGTGGAAATTTTCTCTTCATTTTGTGAATAAACTATTTCATTAGTATAGATGGTGATATCTTTAATTCTGTCATTTAGAACAACATCTCCTTTAGCTTCCAGAAGTGAGGTTAGTTTATGGTATTTAAAATATTCATTGGCATCTATTTTAATATCAGCACCACTGGTAGCTTTACTTTTTCCAATTGTGTAAATTTCCTCTTTATCTTTTAAATAAAAAATTTTATTTGATTCAATTATGATATCTTTGATTTTATCAACTAGTTTTACATTTCCTTCAGCCTCCAAAAGTGTAGTAAGCTTATTGTATATAAAAGTATCTGCAGTAATTACTATTTCATTATTCCTAGTGGTAACTATGCCTTTATTATTACCTTTGTAGATAGTATTGTTTTCTAAGATTTCTAAATCAGTAACCTTAAAAATAAATTCTTCGGCTATAATAAAATTAATACAAAAGAGATTAAGTACAAAAGTTAAAAATACTAATTTTATTTTATTTTTCATTAATTTTTATTATAGAGGTGAAATTAATTATTGTTAATATAATCAAGGGCATGAAAATTGAAAGTATTAAAGGTATTTTTTCGTTTGTTCCTAAAATATTTAAAAAATAATTTACATAATAAATAATCACTGATAGAAAAATACCTAGTGTTATTTTAAAAAAAGAATTTTTTTGATAACCAATATTAAACATAATCACAGAAGAAAAAATAGTTATTAAAGTTAGATAAATTGGATAGGAGAAAACCTTGTACATATGAGAGTGAATATCAATAAGAGAATAATTTAGAGTTTTATAACTTTTTTTTAATTCAAATAGCTCAAGGAATGTAAGTGAAGAAAGATTTGAGAACAAACTATTTATTTTTTGAAGGTCAAAATTTGATTTGAACTCCATCTCACTTAAATTTTCTGTTTTACTATTATTTAAAATTAAGGGTTCAAAAATTTTCCATTTAAATGAGGATATATCGATTTTTTTACTCTTTATAGTTTTTAAAAGTTCAAAATCTTTATTTAGCTGAGTTATTGAAACTTCTAGTAAAAATTGATTATCAACTTTATTAGCATTAATTATATTAATTTTATTTTCTATTTCATCTTTAATCCATAGTCCATTGTTTGTAATTACTGCTAAATATTTATTGTCATCAGAATATTTATTCTTAATTAGTAAATATGAATTCTTCATAACAGCAGAAATGTTATAAAAAATAACAATCAGAATTAGACCCATAACAAAGGTATATAGCCCAATGATTTTAATTATTTTTAAATTATTTAAACCAGTATATTTGAAAACTTCTAATTCTTTTTTATCTATAAGGTATATAAAAAAAATCTGCGTTGATAATAAAAAAATAAATGGGAGTATTTCAAAAATGATAGAAGGTGTATTTAAAAAAGATAAAAAAACTAAGAAATAAAAGCTGATATTATTATTTTCAAAAAAATCTATTTGTTCTAAAATATTAGTTATTAGAATTATAATAAAAAAAGTAAAAAAAACTTTTAAAAAAGAACTATTAAAAAGATTAATTAAAAATTTAATATAAACTTTCATATTTTATAAACTTTTAAGGTTATTAAAAAGTAGCAGTATATAATAAATATTAAAAGAAGAGGCAGTATTGATATAAGCAAATTTTGCAACATGTTAAATGAAATAAACTTTGAAGAAGATTCTAATAAGATAATAAATAAAAAGCCCAGTGTATAAATTTTAAATTTATACACTTTAAAGGTGTGGTGAGTTTTTGATTTTAATATTAATAAAAGAGATATAGTCACTAGGAAAGTAATATATATTGGCTTTATTAGCCTTGAATATATCTCTTTATAAATATTTTCTAAGTTTTTAGATGAACAGTTATTAATCTTATTTTTGATTCTATTATTCGTGTCTTTTTTCAAATTATTAAAAATTACTGAACAGCTAATTAACTCTAAAGTAGTGTTTTCTTGTGTCTTTTGATGGGTAACACTTTGTGTTGTAAATTTTGAAACATTAAAATCTGTTTTAGAAAATTCAAATTCAGTAACTTCTCCATTAATTGTATTAATTATTTTTCCCTCATATAAGACTAGTATTTTTCTTTCCCCACGCTTTTCGAATTTTCCGTATTTTGCAATTATTGATTGGGACTCATTAAAACTTGTTTTATCATTTAGAAATATATTTTGTAATTCACCATTTTTATTTTTTTTTTCAAAATAAATTGTTAAATTTTTAACAACATCTACAAATTTTTTTGGTTTTAATATGCTTTCAAAAAAATCCAGATCAGATGAACGTATAAAGGATCTTGCTTTATCTTGAGCTATTGGTGTAATTGCAGCATTTAATAGTAAACTTAATAATACAAAAAAAAATGAAACTTTTGTAAAAAAATTAATAAAATCAATTTTATCTATCCCGAAATTCCAAAATATCAGAAGTTCATTTCTGTCTTCATGCTTCAATAAAACATATGAAAAAGCTAAAAAGATTGCAAAAGGGTAAACTCTGCTGATTATTTTTGGAAAACTAAGTAGTGTATAATTAAAATAAACAAAAAAACCATGCCCATCTTCAATTACAAAGTCTAAATAATTGACAGCCTGCAAAACCCAAATAATTGTACTGATAGTAAATAAAACTAATAAGAAAAACTTTATGCAATCTGTAGTTAGTTTTCTATAAATCATTTTTTTCATTGAAATATGATAATTTAATCAATATATAGCACTCAACTCGTGTAGAGTGTATTTAAAATTTATGTCTATTCAAATTAATTATAAAAAAGCAAGATCGAAATTTTTATTGACCAATCTTGTACTATTTGTTGATGAAAATTTCAATATTAATGGGCTCAAGAAATATATTTCAAATTCTGAATATTCTTATATATCCGACTTGCTAAAAAAAAGTGATCTAAAAAAAGACTTACTTTTTTTTGAAGTTAATTCAAAAAAATCAGTGTTTTTAGTGTCTATTAAGAAGGATATAAAAATATCAGGTATAGAAAATTTGGGAGCTAAACTTCATGGTTATATTAATTATGATAAAGAAAAAGAATACTTTATAAATTCAGACACAATCAATAATAAAATAAAAAATTTTATAGGATATTTTCTTCATGGATTAAAATTAAAATCATATGAATTTAATATTTATAAATCAAAAAAAAATAAAAAAATTGTTTCTATAAACGTTATAGGAAATAAAAATAAAATATCTACCCAAGATCATTTAAGATTTAAAGCCCTAGAAGAAGGGAGTTTTTTTGCAAGAGACCTTGTATCAGAACCAGGAAATATTTTGCATCCAGATGAGTATGCAAAAAGAATAAAAACACTTAAAAAACTAGGATTAAAAATAAATATATATAATGAAAAAAAATTAAAAAAACTTGGAATGAATGCTTTACTTGGAGTGGGACAAGGAAGTACTCGAGGATCATACCTTGTAACAATGGAATGGAATGGAGCAAAAAATAATTCTAATCCTTTAGCTTTTGTTGGAAAGGGAGTTTGTTTTGATACTGGTGGTTACTCGTTAAAACCAGCAAAGTTTATGGAGGATATGACTTATGATATGGCAGGCTCAGCTACTGTGGTTGGCTTAATGAAAAATTTAGCAATAAGAAAAGCAAAAATTAATGCAGTAGGTGTTGTGGGGATTGTTGAGAATATGGTTAGTGGAAACGCTCAAAGACCTGGTGATATAGTAAAATCTTACAGTGGTAAAACAATAGAGGTATTAAATACAGATGCTGAAGGTAGATTGGTTTTGGCTGATGCTTTAACCTTTACTGAAAAAAAATTTAAACCTAAATTTATGGTTGATTTAGCAACTTTAACTGGTGCTATTATAGTTTCATTGGGATCTGAATATGCTGGTCTATTTTCAAACAATGATAAATTGTCAAAACAATTATTAGAAGCAGGTGACAAAGTTGAAGAAAAATTATGGAGAATGCCATTGCATAAAAATTTTGACAAACTCATAGATTCAAAAAATGCAGATATGCAAAATATTAATTATGTAGGTGGTGCAGGATCTATAACTGCAGCACAGTTTTTACAAAGATTTATTTTAAATAAAACACCTTGGGCCCACCTAGATATAGCTGGTATGGCATTTTCAAAATATGGTGGTGCTTTAAATTCAGGTGGAGCAACTAGTTATGGAGTAAGATTATTAAACCAACTAATAGAGGATAATTATGAGTAATACAGAGCAAACACTATCAATCATTAAACCAGATGCTGTTGAAAGAAATTTAGATAATGAAATCAAAGAAATGTTTATTGATAAAGGTTTCAAAATTATTAAAGATAAAAAAATTCAGATAGCAAAAGCTGAAGCAGAACAATTTTATAAAGTTCATGAAACAAAACCTTTTTATAATGATTTATGTACTTATTTGTCTTCAGGACCGATAGTTGTGATGGTACTAGAGAAAGAAAATGCAGTTTTGGGAAACAGAGAATTAATGGGTGCGACTAAACCAGAAGATGCTGCAGAAGGAACTATAAGAAAAAAATATGGAATTTCTATTGATAAAAATTCCGTACATGGTTCTGATAGTGTTGAAAATGCTAAAATTGAGATTGATTTTTTCTTTAAAGATTAATTAAATATTTTTTTGATAGCTGCTGGATAGAGTTTATGTTCTTGGCTTAGAATTTTTTTAGCCAAAGAAGTAGATGTATCTTTTTTTAAAATTTTAACTTCCTTTTGTAGGATAATTTTTCCTGAATCAAGTTTTGCAGTTACAAAATGAACAGTACAACCAGCTACTTTATCTTTATTTTGTATAGCTTTAACATGAGTATCAAGTCCCTTGTATTTTGGTAGTAAAGAGGGATGTATATTAACTATTTTTCCATTAAATTTTTTAATAAAATTTTTAGATAAAATCTTCATAAAACCAGCAAGGCAAATAAACTTTATATTTTCTTTGTTTAGTAAATTTAATATCTTTGCTTCAGCTACTTTAGAGTCTTTAAAGCTTGATACATATTTTTTGATATTAAATTGATTTGAAAATTTTAAGCCTTTGGCTTTTGAAGTGTTTGAAAAAATTAAATCTATAGATATAGGTGAATTTTTTATTTTAGAAAATTTTATTAAATTTTTTAAATTACTTCCAGTTCCAGATATAAAAACTACTGTTTTAACCTTTTTAAGACCAGTCAATTTTACCATTAAGCTTAACTTTATTTTTTCCTGTGGTTATTTTTCCAATAACATAGGGTTTAAATTCTTTTGTAAAAAATTTAGTAATTTTATTTAAGTTTTTAGGGTTAACTATTAAACAAAAACCAACTCCGCAATTGAATGTTTTTAACATTTCCTTGTCATCAATGTTATTTTGTTTCAACCATTTAAAAATTTTTTTGGTTTTAACTTTATTTAGATTTATCTCAGCGACTAATTTATCTGGAATAACTCTCTTAATATTATCTGCTAATCCACCACCTGTAATATTTGCACACCCATTTAAAAGATTGCTATCAATTAAATTTAAAACTTCTTGCACATAAATTTTTGTAGGTCTTAGTAATTCTTTTTTTAAAAATAAATTATTTTTCAAATTAATTTTCTTATTTTTAAGAATATGTCTAACTAAAGAATAACCATTTGAGTGAACACCACTAGATGGTACAGCCAATACTAAGTCATTTTTTTTTATCTTTTTTTTTGTTAGGATTTTCTTTTCATCAACCAAACCTACGGCAAAACCTGCTATATCAAATTTACCCTTTTCATAAGTACCAGGCATTTCTGCCGTTTCACCACCAACTAATTCGCATTTTGAAATTTTACAGCCCCTTACTATTCCTTTGAGGATCAATTTTAATTTATTTAAATCAATTTTATTAATAGAAATGTAATCTAAAAATAAAAGTGGTCTTGCTCCTTGAACAATTAGATCATTTACGCTCATAGCAACTAAATCAATACCAATAGTATCATATTTGTTAAGTAAATTGGCTATCTCTACTTTTGTTCCAACCCCATCCGTGCAAGCGACAATTTTAGGATTTTTTAGATTTTTTGGGATATTAGTTATTGAGCCAAAGCCACCAATATTATTAAACTTTTTTTTGCCTTTATTGTTTGATGATATTGAAGATATAAATTTAACAAAATTATCAGCAGCATTTATGTTTACACCACTTTTTTCATAGGTAAATTTTTCTTTTTTCATTAGTATAATATATGCAAATAATTAATAAATTTTATAAATTACTGAATGTATATATTTATTTTATTTTATTCTCTCTATTAATAGTATTTTTTTCCACAACTTATTCGAATGCAAATGCCTTTAAGGTATCAGATATTGAAATATCTTCTCCATTTGAACTAAATTTTGAAAAAAATAGTGTAATTGATAAAGGATTTCAAACTTCCTTTTCTGATCTAATTTCAATGATTACAACCTCTGGTGATAGAAAAAAAATTAAAAATGTTTCAATTAAAGAACTTAAGGGCATGATCGATTCTTTTACTGTTAGTGGTGAAAAATTTATAGATAATGAGTATTTTGCAATTTTAGAGACAACATTTAATAAAAAAAAAATTCTTAAATTTTTAGAAGATAAAAATATTTTTCCGTCAATACCTCAAAGAAATAAGGTCTTATTATTTCCTATCCTTATAGAAACTAAAAATAATAATACTTATCTTTTTAATAATAATATTTTTTATGATAAATGGAACGAACAAAAAAACTCTTATGATTTGTTAGATTATTTATTACCAAGTGAAGATATTGAAGATTTGATAGAGTTACAAAAAATATCAAAAGATATTGAAGCTTATGACTTTTCAAACCTAATTAATAAATATGATATTAAAGATAGTATAATTTTAATAATATACAAAGAAAGTAACAGTTTAAGAACGCTTTCAAAAATTAATTTAAACAATTCTTTGAAAATTCAAAATAAGAATTATCCCAAAATAGATATTGTAAATGTAGATGACTTTTCTAACATTGTTAAAAGCTTAAAACAACTTTATGAAGATCAATGGAAAAAAATTAATGAAATTAATACATCAATAAAACTTCCCATAACAATATCTATTAATTCAAAAAAAACTAAAAAAATTATAGAGTTAGAGCGGACGCTTGGTAGTATAGATTTAGTATCTGACTTTAATATCTTGAATTTTAATAATAAGAGTATTCAGTACAAAATTACCTATAATGGTACACCTAATATATTTTTAAATGATATGAGGAAAAATAATCTAGAATTGGAAATGAAAAATAATATCTGGACTATAAAATGAAAAGTTTAAACCAATTATTATTAGATTTTGATTATGAGCAAAACTTTAAAGATGATGATTTTTATGTTGGAAAAAGTAATTTTTACGCTTTTGAAATGATTAACAAATGGCCAAAATGGGAAAAAAATTTTTTAAACATTAATGGTGAAAAATTTTCAGGAAAAACCCACTTAATAAATATCTTTTTGAAAAAATTTAATGGTATTAGGGTTGATGTTAACTCATTAAATGATGAAAACCTTAAATCTATTAAACCTTATCAAAATATAGTCTTAGAAGGTTTAAACTTAGGTATAGATGAGAAGCTAATTTATTCACTCTTTAATATAATAGATCAAGACAATAAGTTTTTGATAATCACATCAATTAAGCCAATTTCTGAGATCAATTTTCAGTTGGAAGACCTTCGATCTAGAACTAAAAACTGTCTTTTTGCAAATATTCAAAACCCTGATGATGAGTTGATGTTTGCACTGATATTAAAAAATTTATCAGACAGACAAATAACTTTAGACAAAAAGTTAATTGATTTTATTATTAAAAGAATTGAGAGATCGTATGGCAAAATATTTGAATTCATATATAAAATTGACAAGATTAGTTTAAAAAAAAAGAAATCAATCGACTTTAAAATTATTAATGAAGCTCTTGAGGAATAAGTGAATAAATACAGAACACATACATGTAGTGAGTTAACTAAAGACAATAGTGGTAAAAACGTTGTTTTGTCAGGTTGGATAAATAAAAAAAGAGATCATGGAAATTTATTATTCATAGATTTAAGAGACAATTATGGGATGACTCAGTGCATCATAGATAAGAGTAACGAAAATTTTAGATCATTAGAAAAAATTCAATTAGAAAGCGTAATTAAAATAAATGGCAAGGTTGTTGAGAGAACAAAAGAGACCACTAACACAGATCTCCAAACAGGAGAGATAGAGGTTAATATTAATTCATTTGAAGTGTTAGGTACTTGCAAAGAGTTACCAATGCCAGTTTTTAGTGATCAAGAATATGCTGAAGAAATTAGGCTTAAGTACAGGTTCTTAGATTTAAGAAGAAAAAAAATTCATGACAATATTATTTTAAGATCAAAAGTTATTTCTTTTATTAGAAGTGAGATGTCTAAACTTGGTTTCTTAGAATTTCAAACACCAATATTAACATCTTCTAGCCCTGAGGGTGCAAGAGATTTTTTAGTACCAAGTAGACTGAATCCTGGAAAATTTTATGCACTACCACAAGCCCCACAACAATTTAAACAGCTTATAATGGTTTCTGGTTTTGATAAATATTTTCAAATAGCACCATGCTTTAGAGATGAAGATGCAAGGGCCGATAGAAGTCCAGGTGAATTTTATCAGCTTGATTTAGAAATGTCTTTTGTTGAGCAAGAAGACGTTTTCCAAGTTGTTGAAAAATTAATAGTCAATGTTTTTAAGAATTTTTCTTCAAAAAAATTAATGTATGAAAAATTTCCAAGAATACCTTATGAGGAATCTATGCTTAAGTATGGATCGGATAAACCAGATTTAAGAAACCCATTAATAATTTATGATTTATCAAACATTTTTACACGTGATGATGTTACGTTTGAGATATTTAAAAAACTTGTAAAATCTGGCTCTAAAGTAAGGTGTATAGTTACAAAAAATACAAAAGATAAACCTAGAAGTTTTTTTGATAATATTGATAAGTGGGCCAAAGAACAAGGTGCATCAGGTCTTGCTTATTTTACAATTGAAAAAGAAGAAAATCTTTCAGCAAAAGGACCGGTAGGAAAATTTTTCTCTAAAGAAGCCTTAGAAGAAATTATGAAAATCACTGGAGCCGAAATAGGGGACAGTATATTCTTTGCTTGTGGAAAAATAAATGAAGTTGAAAAAATAACCTCTTTAGCAAGAGATAAAATTGCTAAAGATTTAGAATTAATTGATGATAATACTTTTGCATTTTGTTGGATTGTTGATTATCCAATGTTTGAAAAAAATGAAGTAACTAATAAAATTGAATTTAGTCACAATCCATTTTCAATGCCTCAAGGTGACATAAAAGATATTGATTTTGATAATCCACTTAATATTAAAGCTTACCAATACGATATTGTTTGTAATGGGATAGAACTATCTTCTGGCGCAATTAGAAATCATGTACCTGAATTGATGTATAAGTTATTCTCGATTGCTGGATATCAAAAAGAACAAGTCGATGAAAAATTTAGTGGAATGATCAATGCTTTAAGTTATGGAGCTCCACCTCATGGTGGTATAGCCCCTGGTATCGATAGAATTGTAATGTTATTAGCAAATGAAAAAAATATTAGAGAAGTTACAATGTTTCCAATGAATCAAAATGCTCAAGACTTAATGATGAATGCTCCATCAAATGTTAACGAAGAGCAGCTTAAAGAGCTTGGTTTAGCTTTAAAACTTAAAAAATAATATTACTTTTTACCTTTTAAGCTTATCTTAACGTCAGATAAATCAACAAGATTTTTTTTGTAATTATTTCTAACAAAGCCTTTGCTAGTAACATCTTTTATAATTTTAAGTAATTGATTTTGATCTTCAGTGTTTTCTTCTTCAGGTAAAGATCTGTCTGATCCACCAATAGATGGAGTGTGTGCTAGATCTTCTCTATTTTGGTACGAAATAGCGAGTTCTCTAAATATATAATCAAGTATTGAAGAGGCACTCATTATCCTGTCATTACCATGAACTTTTCCAGATGGTTCAAATTTAGTATCAACATAAGCACTAATAAACTCATCTAAAGGAACACCATATTGAAGACCAAGTGATATTGCTATTGCAAAATTATTCATCAAAGCTTTTACCAGCTCACCTTCTTTACTTGTGTCTATGAAAATTTCACCAATTTTACCATCTTCATATTCTCCAGTGTGGAGATAAACTTTATGGTCACCAATCGTCGCTTTTTGGATATAACCTTTTCTTCTATCGGGCATACTAAATCTTTTACCCACACCTTCGTTAATTTGTTTAACAAAAGTGGTATTATTTTCTTTTGAGACAATTTTTGGTTGGCTTTGTTCAGATATAATATCTAATTTTTTAGGCTCAATTACTTTATTATTTGGATCTAAACTTTTTGTTTTTCTTGTATCAAGCTTAACATCCAGAACTTCAAATTTTCCATCATCACGCTTTTCAAGGTTTGCTAATTCTGTTTCATTAATATCATCTAAATAATGATTAACTTTAAAGCTACAAGTATAATAAGTTTCTACTAAATATTTTGCCATTT
>Ga0209384_1000751_pt1 | contig 18813 bp, 12 predicted proteins | sample CoawatmetaG05DNA_FD_187511 | JGI IMG/M metagenome (GOLD analysis project Ga0209384, IMG submission 187511) | Marine microbial communities from the West Antarctic Peninsula - Coastal water metaG058-DNA (SPAdes) (version 2) | ecosystem: Environmental > Aquatic > Marine > Coastal ... | reverse complement strand
TACAAAAGAGAACAAGCAGCCTTCTGAAGATATTAGTAGAAAGGATGCCGTTAAGAAAATGGGAAAGTATGCAGCGCTTACTGCATTGGGTACTTTTATGATATTAAACCCACAAAAGGCACAAGCACAGTCAGGGCCGTCAAATCCAGGTGGTTTCTGATAAACTATACAAATAACTTAACTTTTATTATCATTAATGATGATAAAAGTTATTTTTTGTAATTTTAAAACAATATAAAGCAACCCCTCTTTAAAATAAAACTAAATCTATGAACTAAAAGTCCATAGGTTTAAAATCTGACTGAAAGTCCGGTGCGTGTGATTACTCGAAAGAAAGCTAGAGATATAAAACCTGTATTTCGATTTTATTTTACTTTAACAAAAACGAATAAAATTTATAGAAGCTACAGCTAAATGCACTAAAGCGAATAGTTTTAACTTCATTTGAGACCAATAAACTATAATAACCAAATATTTGTAATAATATAAGCACAATACCTTTTCGTAAATACAAATGACCTAAATGCATATATAATCGGTTCGTTGAGCAGCCTTAGAACGTTCTCTACTTTGTTTTTGTATCTACATTAACACTTTCAGAAAATACTATTTATGGAATAGATAAACATCTTGGTCCTATAAAACTAATTAAACAAAGGTATTAAACAACAAAAAAGCCTCACATTTCTGTGAAGCTTTTTTCATGGTTTTCTAAATTCTAAACTTACTAAAAAGCTTACTTTAAGTTGTTTTTATTTAATTCATAAAAAGTAGATACAACTCTTTTGAACTGATATTTTTTCATACCTAAGCGCCCCAGTATTAATCTACCTGTATCCGCAAAACCTTTCCCTATAACTCCGTTTAATTATCGATTATAAACAACAGAGCTAATTGGCTCTTGTTGTTTTTGTTTTGAGTCTATAGTGCTGTTTACATTCGAATAATTGGCATAAAATAACGTGAATAAAAATAAAACAGCAAAAAGTATTGCTGCAACTGCGAAAACGTACTCTTTTTGCTCGTTATTTTTTTTCATACTTAAATTGATATTATTTGTAGACATAACTTTTGTTAAAATAGATTTCTTAAAATACAACTCTCACTATAAAATCAATAGCACTAGCATATAAACAGCATTATCAATAATTTTGTTTTGTTTTTAAATAACTATCACATCATTCGATCTAAGCAATATGTATCGCAAGATCAAGTAAAAACAAAAAAGCCTCACATCTCTGTGAAGCTTTAAGTGAGCCCTGAAGGATTCGAACCTTCGACCGCCTCCTTAGAAGGGAGGTGCTCTATCCAGCTGAGCTAAGAGCCCGTAGTTTTAAAGTTGCTACGTACAACTGTGTCGGGGTGGCAGGATTCGAACCTGCGACCTCCTCGTCCCAAACGAGGCGCGATGACCGGGCTACGCTACACCCCGAAATAGTAAACTTTACGCTCTAAAGTTACTTGAAAATTGCGGAGAGACAGGGACTCGAACCCTGGCGACAGTTACCCGTCGACAGATTAGCAATCTGCTCCATTACCACTCTGGCACCTCTCCTGTTTTGAACTTGTTCGCACTTGTTTTAAAATGCGAGTGCAAATGTAATATTACATTTACAATTTAGCAAGATGTTTTTATGTTTTTTTCTCTTTATTTCCTACTCAGGATATTCAACTCTCAAATGATACATACTTAATAATTTTTTCTTAATTACCTTTTTAATCGTTTCAATCTCTTTAAAAGTAATATCAGAATTTAAAAACTGATTGTCGGACATTTGTTTCTCAATAATTCTGTCAATTAAGTCGCTGATTGTTTGTGCCGTAGGAATTTTTAAACTTTTAGAAGCCGCCTCTGCAGCATCACACATCATTAAAATAGCCGTTTCTTTTGAAAACGGATTTGGCCCTTGATATTGAAATTTTTTAATATCAACATCGGTATCAGGATTCATCTCTTTTTCTTTCATTAAAAAATAATAAGTAGTAGAAGTACCGTGATGTGTTCTAATAAAGTCTATAATTCTGTCTGGTAAATTATATTTTTTGGCAATTTCTACTCCTTTTATCACATGATCTGTTATTATTTTAGCACTGTCTTTAGGAGACAAATCATGGTGCGGGTTTACGCCTGTAGTTTGGTTTTCTGTAAAATACATTGGATTTACCATTTTTCCGATATCGTGATACAAAGCACCTGTTCTTACCAACATAGAGTTTGCACCTATTTCATTAGCTGCAGCTTCTGCTAAATTAGCTACTTGCATAGAATGCTGAAAAGTACCGGGGGCTTTCTCGTTTAACGCTCTTAAAAGCTCTGTATTTGTGTTTGACAGCTCTAACAACGTAACATCTGAAACCAATCCGAACACTTTTTCGTAGATATAAATTAAAATAATGGATAGAAAGGAAAGCAATCCATTTAAACCAAACAGTATAAAGTAATCTACATTTATTTGAGATGCATTGCCTTCTTTTATAATCGAGAAAGCAAAATAAGTAAGCATATAAATACCGGTAATCTGGGCAACAGATATAAAAAGATTGGCTCTCTTATATAGTTCTGAAACGGTTAAAATAGTAACAATACCTGCTATAATATGTAGGTAAATAAACTCGAAACTATTAGGAACTACATACCCTAGTAAAAGTACCGTAAGCACATGTGCAAAGAGGCCTAAACGTGCATCAAAAAAAGCTTTTAAAATAATTGGCAAAACACTTAAGGGAACAACATATAAATAATCTGCATTGTAATTTATAACCAATGTTTGAATGAAAATCATTGAAAAAACATTGAAAAATATAAACGTAACCTTATTGTTATTATTGTAAATTTCTTCTCGGTACTTCTTTAAGAATAACAAGAGCATTAATAAAGCAAGTGCTACTAAAATAGTGTACCCTAAAATAATCCAATTGTAATTAGATTCTGTCCAAACTTTAGATTCAGATTCACTTTTTAAAGAACTTAATACTGCTAATTTTTTTCCCTCAACAATATCTCCTTTTAAAATAATTAATTCTCCTGAAGAAACCTTTCCTTTTGTATAAGAAATCTTTCTCGTTTCATTGTCAATTACCTTCTCCGTAAAATCTGCATCATAGGTAATGTTAGGTTTAATTATATCAGAGAGTATATTAAAAAATTGTTTTCTTCTAAACTCATTAAAACCGATCTCTAAGTTTGCTGTAATAATTTTTAAGACTTTGTTTGAATTGTATAAATTTTTAAAAGGAATGTCTTTCACAACATTTTCTTTTGTTATAGAAATCAATGCATCTTTATTCGCAACAATATTCTGACTAATGGTTGCTAAAAAACCTTCTTTATAAACTTCATTAATTATTTCTACCCCTATTTTATTGAACAATATTTTTTGATCAATAGATAAAGAATCACTTAAAAGAAGGGTTTGTACACTTTTTTCAAAAGCAGTATTTACAGCTAGAACTTCCGCCTTATTGTAGGTGAAAAAAAGTTTTGAACTGGCTTCTATTCGCTGTTTTTCTATTTTAATTTCAGCTTCAGATTTTTGAACCGCAAAATCAAAAGGTGCATATAAATTATCGTATTTCCATAATTGTCCATTATTAAAATCATACTTAAACTGCCCTCCTTTTGGAAATAAATAAACAATAGCAACTGTAGTAATTAAAAATAAAATTACTTTATAGATGATGGTGTTTTTCTGATAGAGTTTATTAACGAAATTGCTCATATTATGTATCTTATTATTACAAACTTACTGCAAAAAAGTTAAGGTTAGAGATTGAAAAGAGACAAACCTATCAAAATCGATTAAAAAAGTTTAATTTCGCGTATAACCTTGTGTAAAAATAATCTGAAAACATCATATGAAAGAAGTAGTAATTGTATCTGTTGCCAGAACACCTATTGGAAGTTTTATGGGAAGTTTATCTTCTATACCCGCAACAAAACTAGGTGCTATCGCAATAAAAGGAGCTTTAACTAAAATTAATTTATCACCAGAACTGGTAGACGAAGTATATATGGGAAATGTAGTTTCCGCTGGCTTAGGACAAGCACCTGCAAGACAGGCTGCAATCTATGCTGGCCTTCCAGACACAGTGCCATGTACAACTGTAAATAAAGTTTGTGCTTCTGGTATGAAATCGATTATGTTGGCAGCACAATCCATTGCTTTAGGTGATGCTGAAATTGTTGTTGCAGGTGGAATGGAAAACATGAGTGCTATCCCGCATTATCAACATGCTAGAAATGGTAATAAATTTGGGCCAATCACCATGGAAGATGGCATGCAGAAAGATGGATTGGTAGATGCATATGGCAAAATTCCTATGGGTGTTTGTGCAGATGCTTGTGCTACTGAATATAATTTTTCTAGAGAAGCGCAAGACAACTTTGCAATACAGTCTTATGAACGTTCTGCAAAAGCCTGGAGTGCTGGGAAATATGCCGATGAAATTGTGCCCGTAGAAATTCCTCAGAGACGTGGAGATGCAATTATTTTCTCTGAAGATGAAGAATTCAAAAATGTAAAAATGGAGAAAATTGCTTCATTAAGAGCAGCCTTTACAAAAGACGGAACAGTTACTGCTGCAAACGCCTCTACAATCAATGATGGTGGTGCTGCATTGGTTTTAATGTCTGCCGAAAAGGCAAAAGAATTAAAAATTACTCCGCTTGCAAAAGTTAGAAGTTACGCAGATGCTGCACACGAACCAAAATGGTTTACAACTGCACCAGCAAAGGCACTTCCAAAGGCATTAGCCAAAGCAAATCTCTCTATTAATGATGTAGACTTTTTTGAATTGAATGAAGCTTTTTCTATTGTAGGTTTAGCCAATATGAAGCTTTTAAATATTACAGATGACAAAGTAAACGTTAATGGTGGCGCGGTCTCTTTAGGACACCCCTTAGGAGTCTCTGGTGCTAGAATAGTAATTGCCTTAACTTCTATTTTAAAACAAAATAACGCCAAATTTGGTGCCGCAGCAATCTGCAATGGAGGTGGTGGTGCTAGTGCTATGATTATCGAAAGAATTTCTTAAGGAAAAAGTAAAAAAACTAAAAACTAACAATTAAAAACTTGTTATACGGCATTTGTAATATAAGTATTGTTCCTTTAAGACTAGAGGAATCTGACAAATCTGAAATGATTAGTCAGGTTTTATTTGGTGAGCATTTTGAAATAATTGAAAAGCAAAAAAGCTGGACTAAAATTCGTTTGGCTTTTGATAAATTTGAGGGTTTTATAGACAACAAGCAATATCTTGAAATTACTGAAGAGAACTACATACAAATAAATAATAAAACGATTACCTATGCTGCTGAAATAGTAGACTTTGTTACAGATGAACAAAACGAATTAACAACAATTGCAATAGGTTCTCAATTGCCTTTTTTTACGGAAGGAAAGTTAAGATTAGGAAGTAACAAATATAGGTACGACAATTCTGTTTTTCATGGAATATCTTCTAAAAGCGATCTTTTAAAAACTGCATTCACTTATTTAAATGCACCTTTTTTGTGGGGAGGAAAAACTCCTTTTGGTATTGATTGTTCTGGTTTTACGCAAATGGTTTATAAACTTTGTGGGTATCAATTATTAAGAGATGCAAAACAACAAGCTACCCAAGGCGAAGTACTTAGTTTTATTGAAGAAAGCGAGCCGGGAGATTTGGCTTTTTTTGACAATGAAGAAGGAGAAATTATTCATGTTGGCATTATTTTAAATGATTACCACATCATACATGCTCACGGAAAAGTAAGAATAGATAGCTTAGATCATAGTGGAATTTTTAATTCAGATCTTCAAAAGCATACCCATAAATTAAGAGTGATAAAAAAAATTATATAAAAAAATCCGAAACTTAAAAGTTTCGGATTTTTTTATGTTTAGAAATTCAATAACTTATTGACCTCTCATTTCTTTATAAATTGGCCTTAAAGCATCTGCTTCTTCGATCATTTCTAAAGTATCATACATGTTTAACAATGTTCTAACGGTTCCTTCAGATCTCTCTATAGTGTCTGCTTTCATTAAATAAGGTAACGCTTTTATATAAAGTGCTTTCTGCTTTGCAAGCAATGCGTCATACTTATCATAATCCGATAAATTATTATTCATTTCCTCAATAATTTCTTTTTCTTCTGCAAGCATCGCAACCGCTAGATTCATATACGCATCTCCGTAGTCTGGCTTTAATTCAATTGCTTTCTTGTAATAAGCTACCGCCTCTTCTATTTTACCTTCATTTGCATTTACAACGCCTAAATTAAAAAATAACGTAGGGTTTGTAGGGTCTAACTTTACAGCTTCCTGCATTAAAGCCCCAAACTTGTCCATTCTATCTAACTTAATATACAACTGCGCCTCATTAAGTATTAAATTAACATCTTTTGGATTCGCTTTTCTAGCCTCTTGCAGTGCAACTATAGCTTCTTCTGTTTTTCCTTGGTTTACTAAAATATAACCAATATTTTTTACAATATCAGCTTGTTTAGATTCAGATACCTTTTCGGTAGGTTCTTTATATTGCTTTGCTTTAACCATTAAATCTCTTTGATTTTTTGAACCCAAATCTTCTACTTTACCAGACTCTATACTAACTGCTAAATATTGCGTAGTAATTCCTGTATATCCTATTTTCTTCAATTCTCTATAGTGTCCTAAAGCAACATCGTACTCTTTTGCTAACGAAGCACTAAGAGCTGCGTTGTATAGAAACGTTGTATCTGTAGGACTTAACTTATACGTTAAATGAAAATTAGTAGCTGCATCTTTATAGTTCTTGTCATTGCTATAAAGATCTATTGCCTTTGTAGATACTTTTTGCACCAGAGAACCAAACATAGGCTTTGCTAGCTTTGTATATTTTTTCTTTCCTATTTCAATTTCATAATCAAAAAGATTGTTAAAACTATCTGCTGCCGCTGCATAATTACTTTCACCAGCTAATGCTTGCCCTTTTAAGAAGTAATACTTTGCTTTGTATTTAGAAGCCATAGTTGCTAACATTGCATCTACAGAGTTTACAGCAACCAATGCTGTGGCAAACTCACCTTTCTTTATTGCTTTTTCTGCCGTTTTTAATTCACTTTTCTGGCCAAAGGCGATCATAGAAATTAAACCTAGAGAAATTGCTAATATTTGATTTTTCATTTTAAAAATTATTTGATTAATTATTCTTCGTTATTTTCATTTGATTCATTTTCACTTGAATCATTTTCAATTTCTGTGCCATCTTCCGTTTCACCTTCTAAATCTTCTTCTACGTCTTCTTCGTGCGCGACTTTAGCAACAGCTGCAATGCTATCAGAATCTTTAATATTAATTAAACGAACACCCTGTGTTGCACGTCCCATAACCCTTAAGTCTTCTACAGCCATTCTAATAGTTAATCCAGATTTATTTATAATCATTAAATCATTAGAATCATTTACATTTTTAATAGCTACTAAATTACCTGTTTTCTCAGAAATATTTAAAGTTTTTACACCTTTACCACCTCTATTGGTAACTCTGTAATCTTCTAATTTAGAACGCTTACCAAATCCTTTTTCTGAAACCACAAGAATATTGCTTTCCATATCATTTACAGCAACCATACCAATTACCTCATCATTTTCATGCTGTAAAGTAATTCCTCTTACCCCAGAAGCAGTTCTTCCCATTGGGCGGGTTTTTGCTTCTTCAAAACGAATTGATTTACCAGATGCTAATGCCAACATTACTTGACTATCTCCAGTTGTTAGTTTTGCTTCTAATAACTCATCACCTTCTTTAATGGTAATTGCATTAATACCATTTGTTCTTGGTCTAGAATACTGTTCTAAAGAAGTCTTTTTAACTTGTCCTTTTTTAGTTGCCATAATTACATAATGGCTATTAATATATTCTTCGTCTTTTAAATCTTGTGTTACTAAGAACGCCTTTACTTTATCATCTGGTTCTATATTGATTAAGTTTTGCATTGCTCTACCTTTAGTGTTTTTACCACCTTCAGGAATTTCATATACACGCATCCAAAATACTTTTCCTTTCTGCGTAAAGAACATCATGTATTGATGATTTGTACCTACAAATAAGTGCTCTAAGAAATCTTCATTTCTAGTAGTTGCACCTTTTTGACCTCTACCACCTCTATTCTGAACTTTATATTCTTCTAAATTTGTGCGTTTTAAATATCCAGCATTCGAAATTGTAACCACCACCTTTGTATCTGGTATCATGTCTTCAATTCTCATGTCTCCACCAGCATATTCTATAATAGATCTGCGCTCGTCTCCGTACTTGTCTTTAATATGTGCTAACTCTTCTTTAATAATATCGTAACGTCTTGGTTCGTTTGCTAAAATATCTTTTAAATCTGTTATGGTTAACATAATTGCGTCAAACTCTGCGCGCAATTTATCTTGCTCTAAACCTGTTAATTGACGCAAACGCATCTCTACGATGGCTTTTGCTTGAATTTCTGTCAACTCAAAACGCACGATTAACTTCTCACGAGCTTCATCTGCATTTTTAGATGCACGAATGGTAGCAATTACCTCATCAATGTTATCTGAAGCAATAATTAATCCCTCTAAAATATGTGCTCTTGCTTCTGCCTTTTTAAGATCAAATTCTGTTCTTCTAACAACAACTTCATGCCTGTGCTCAACAAAATAATGAATTAGTTGTTTTAAATTTAATTGCTCTGGTCTTCCTTTTACCAAGGCAATATTATTCACACTAAAAGAAGTTTGTAATTGCGTGTACTTAAATAATTTATTTAATACGATATTAGGAATTGCATCACGTTTTAAAATATACACAATACGCATTCCGTTTCTGTCAGACTCATCTCTAATATTAGAAATACCTTCAATTTTCTTATCATTAACCAGTTCAGCAGTTTTTTTAATCATTTCTGCTTTATTCACTTGGTAAGGAATCTCTGTAACAATAATGCACTCACGCCCCTTCACTTCTTCAACGATAGCTTTAGCGCGCATGACAATACGTCCTCTACCAGTATGAAAAGCATCTCTTACACCATCGTAACCATATATAATTCCTCCTGTAGGAAAATCTGGTGCGGTAATGTGCTGCATTAACTCATCTATTTCAATCTCTCTGTTCTCTATATATGCTAGCGTACCATTAATAACCTCTGTTAGGTTGTGTGGTGCCATATTTGTTGCCATACCTACTGCAATTCCAGAAGCACCGTTTACTAATAAATTAGGAATGCGTGTTGGTAAAACCGTTGGTTCTTGCAAAGTATCATCAAAGTTCAAACGATGATCTACAGTATCTTTTTCAATATCAGCCAACATGTCTTCTGATATTTTCTGCATTCTAACCTCAGTATAACGCATTGCCGCTGGTGAATCTCCATCTACAGAACCGAAATTCCCTTGCCCATCTACCATCATGTAACGTACACTCCAGTTTTGCGCCATTCTTACCATAGAATCATACACAGAAGTATCTCCGTGCGGGTGAAATTTACCTAAAACTTCTCCAACAATTCTTGCCGATTTTTTGTAAGACCCAGTTGCCTTAATTCCTAGCTCATGCATACCAAATAAAACTCTTCTATGAACGGGTTTTAAACCATCTCTAACATCTGGTAATGCTCTTGAAACAATCACTGACATCGAATAATCGATATACGCAGCTTTCATCTGCTCTTCTATGTTAATAGGAATTACTTTTTCTCCGTCTGCCATATATATATTCTATAAATATTTATTCACTTTTTTAAAACAAGGCAAGATACTATTTCTATTAGAATTTACAAAAACATACCCGTTCTGAATTAAAGAGAGTTATCAACATTTTTTAATAATTTTTAACAGCTATTTATTTGGTTGATTTTCAATAGTTTTATAAATTGTAGTCCTAGTCAAACTGTCAGTTTTTTAAAGATTGGCACCTTTTTTGTAATTAATTAGAAAAAAAAAGAACTAAATTTACATCAATAGAGAATATAATATGGACGATAATTTTTCACCAAAAGTAAGAGATGTAATAGCATTCAGTAAAGAAGAGGCGCTAAGGTTAGGCCATGAATTTATTGGGACTGAACATTTGTTATTAGGCTTAATAAGAAAAGGAGAAGGAAAAGCAATGGAAATCTTAACTGCATTTGATGTAGACACGGTGCTATTGCGTAAAAAACTAGAACAATTAAACCCTGCATTTACAGATACTTCGAGTAAGAAAAACTTACATTTAACAAGGCAAGCAGAAAAAGCGCTTAAAACTACATTTCTAGAAGCAAAATTATACCAAAGTGAGTCTATTGATACTGCTCATTTATTATTATGCATTCTTAGAAATGAAAATGACCCAACAACAAAACTAATTCAGAAGTACCATGTAAATTATGATGAAGCCAAGGCTTTATATAAACAATTACATGCAGAAGACACAGATAATTTGCCAAACAACCCAATTGCAGAAACTCCTTCTGATGACGAGTTTCCTTCAGAAAAACCGAACCCTTTTGACCAATCTAAAAAAACACAAAATGTAAAAAAATCTAAAACACCTGTTTTAGATAATTTTGGTAGAGATTTAACGGATTTAGCAGAAAGAGGAAAATTAGACCCGGTTGTGGGAAGACAAAAAGAAATTGAACGTGTTTCACAAATTCTAAGTAGAAGAAAGAAAAATAACCCAATGCTAATAGGTGAACCAGGTGTTGGTAAATCTGCTATTGCAGAAGGCTTGGCTTTAAGAATTATAGAACGTAAAGTTTCTAGAATTTTATTTGATAAACGTTTGGTCTCTTTAGATTTAGCAAGTTTGGTGGCGGGTACAAAATACCGTGGTCAATTTGAAGAACGTATGAAGGCTTTAATGAATGAACTTGAAAAGAATGAGGATATTATTCTTTTTATAGACGAAATTCATACCATTGTTGGCGCCGGTGGTGCAACGGGTTCTCTAGACGCTTCTAATATGTTAAAACCTGCCTTAGCACGTGGAGAAATTCAATGTATTGGTGCAACTACTTTAGACGAGTTTAGAACAAATATAGAAAAAGATGGTGCTTTAGAACGTCGTTTTCAAAAGGTAATTGTAGAGCCTACTTCCGTAGACGAAACCATTCAAATCTTACAAAACATTAAATCTAAATATGAAGAACATCATCATGTAAATTATACAGATGAAGCCATTAATGCTTGTGTAAAATTAACAAATAGATATATGACAGACAGATACCTACCAGACAAAGCTATTGATGCTTTAGATGAGGCGGGTTCTAGAATTCATATTACCAATATTGTAGTACCTCAACAAGTTTTAGACCTAGAATCTCAACTAGAAACTGTTCGAAGTCAAAAAACAAAAGCAGTAAACGGACAGAAATACGAAGAAGCTGCAAAGTTGCGTGATGATGAAAAAAACATGGAAGCTGCACTAGATTCAGCTCAGAAACAATGGGAAGATGACTCTAAACAAAATAGAGAAATTGTTACAGAAGATAATGTTGCAGAAGTAGTTTCTATGATGACAGGAATTCCTGTGAATAGAGTTGCAGAAGCAGAAACAGAAAAATTACATGAATTACCGCAACTAATCAAAGGAAAAGTTGTGGGACAAGATATTGCAGTGACAAAAGTAGTGAAGGCGATACAAAGAAATAGAGTTGGATTAAAAGATCCAAACAAACCTATTGGATCCTTTATCTTTTTAGGCCAAACTGGTGTTGGTAAAACACAATTAGCAAAAGTACTAGCTCGTGAATTATTTGATTCTGATGATTCTTTGATTAGAATTGATATGAGTGAATACATGGAGAAATTTGCTATTTCTCGCCTAATTGGTGCACCTCCAGGATATGTTGGCTACGAAGAAGGAGGACAATTAACTGAAAAAGTAAGAAGAAAACCGTATGCTGTTATTTTATTAGACGAGATAGAAAAAGCACATCCAGATGTATTTAATATTTTGCTACAAATTTTAGATGATGGCTTTATCACAGATAGCTTGGGAAGAAAAATCGACTTTAGAAATACCATAATTATTATGACTTCTAATATTGGTGCACGCCAATTAAAAGATTTTGGCGGCGGTGTTGGTTTTGGTACTGCTACGAAAGCAGCACAGGCAGACGAACATGCTAAATCTGTTATAGAAGGTGCTTTAAAAAAATCTTTTGCTCCTGAGTTTCTAAACAGAATAGATGACGTAATTATCTTTAACGCGCTAGAAAGAGAAGACATACATGCAATAATAGATATTGAATTAGATAAATTATTAAATAGAATATCTGACTTAGGCTACACATTAGATCTAAGCGAGAAAGCTAAAGACTATATAGCAGATAAAGGATTCGATAAGAAATACGGAGCTAGACCTCTTAAAAGAGCGATACAGAAATACATTGAAGATGCTTTAGCAGAAGAAATTGTAAATTCTAAACTCTCTGAGGGTGATACTATTAAAATGGATCTTGATGAGAAAGAAAATAAACTCACCATTCAAATAGAGAAAACTAAAAAGAAGATAAAAACAAAAACAGCTTCTTAAAATTTAAAAACCCAAACAAATGTTTGGGTTTTTTTTTAATTATTTATTTTTTTTAGGAAAACATTAACAAGGTAGTGCCTCAATAAATTATTTAAAAAAACATAAATTTTTATATTTGTACGCTAAAGCAAAAACAAAAAATGAAGAAAAATAGCCTCCTTTTATTCACATTGATACTCCTTGCTTCTTGCACGGGTAAAAACGCTACGGAATATCTCTACTTATCAGGGAAATTAGAAAACAATAAAGATTCTATACTTACAATCGCAGGACAAACTGGGATTATTAAAACAATTGCTATAAATACAGACGGTACTTTTAAAGACACTTTAAGAGTTGAAAAAGCAATATATACACTTACTACAAGTGCTAAAAGAGCACCTATATATTTAAAAAACGGTTTTAATATTAGCATAAATGCAAATTCAGAAGACTTTATGACTAGCATTTCCTTTTCTGGAAATGGATCAGAAAACAGCAACTTTATGCTAGCACAAATAAAGGAAAGTCAAAAACTTGGAGACCCTACCGCTATTTTAGAATTGAAAGAAAATCAATTTAAAACCAAATTAGAAACTATAAAACAAAAATACGACAGCATTTTAAACTCCTATAAAAACATTGACAGTTCTTTGGTCGAAACAGCAAATCAACAAACTGCTCAAATGATGAATTATTTTAATAAAATGTATGCTAAAAATAAAGCATTTGCTAAAGGGTCACCTTCTCCAGAATTTAAAAATTACATGGACTTTAAAGGGGGAGAAAAGTCTTTAGATTCTTTTAAAGGAAAATACATTTATATTGATGTTTGGGCAACCTGGTGCGGACCTTGTATTCAGCAAATTCCTTTTTTAAGTTCCTTAGAAAAAGAATACCACAGAAAAAACATAGCTTTTGTTAGTATTTCTACAGATGAATCAAGAAGAAATGGTGGTTCATGGGATGCTGCAGAAAATAAATGGAGAAAATTTGTAAAGGATAAACAATTAACAGGAACGCAATTGTGGGCAGGACAAGATTACGATTTCCAGAAAGCGTATCAAATCAATTCAATTCCAAGATTTATATTAATAGATCCTAAGGGAAACATTGTTAATGCAAATGCACCTAGACCTTCCGAACCTAGATTAAAACAATTATTTACTTCTTTAGGTATCTAAATACCCATAAGAAAAATAAAAAAGCGAAATTCATTAATTTGAATTTCGCTTTTTTTTATATATTCTAAACTATAAAGAGTATTTAAAAATTACTCTTTATAAACTCCCATTTTAGCATATTTATCCATTCTCTGAGCAACTAACGCTTCTTCAGGTAAATCTTTTAATTCATTAAAAGCAATAGTTATTTGTTCTTGTACCGCCGTAAAAGCACCCTCTCTATCCGAATGTGCTCCTCCAACTGGTTCTTTAATGATACCATCAATCAACTTCATTCTCTTCATATCTGTACCAGTCAATTTTAAAGCTGCCGCAGCCTGCTCTTTATACTCCCAACTTCTCCATAAAATAGAAGAACAAGATTCTGGAGAAATTACAGTATACCAAGTATTTTCCATCATGTAAACTCTGTCTCCTACTCCAATTCCTAAAGCACCACCTGAAGCACCTTCACCAATAACAACTGTTATAATTGGTGTTTTTAAAATGGTCATTTCAAAGATATTTCTTGCAATTGCTTCTCCTTGTCCACGCTCTTCTGCCTCTAAGCCAGGATACGCTCCTGGAGTGTCCAGTAAAGTTACAACTGGAATGCCAAATTTCTCTGCCATTTTCATTAAACGCAATGCTTTTCTATAACCTTCAGGATTTGCCATCCCGAAGTTTCTATACTGACGTGTTTTAGTGTTATACCCTTTCTGTTGTCCAATAAACATATAAGATTGATCGCCAATTTTACCTAAACCACCAATCATCGCTTTATCATCACCAACATTTCTGTCTCCATGAAGTTCCATAAAGGTGTCTCCACAAATTGCTTTAATATAATCTAAAGTATAAGGTCTACTTGGATGTCTAGATAACTGAACACGCTGCCAAGGTGTTAAGTTTTTGTATATATTTTTCCTAGCATCTACTAGTTTCTTTTCTATTTTTTTACAAGTAGCAGTAACATCTACTTCACTTTCTTCACCAATAATTTGACATTTTTGTAGTTGATCTTGAAGCTCTTTTATAGGCATTTCAAATTCTAAATACTCCATACTGTGGTGTTTTGATTTTAGTTGTTTGTAAAGACAAACATACTATAAAAATTACTTTTCAGGTAGATATAATTTACTTTTTTCTATTCCATTTTTGTTGAAACTTCTCTTTCAAAATACTTCTGTTTTTTATAATTCCATTTAACAAAACAACGAATAACACAATAAAAGCACCTAAATAAAAGGTACTACTCATTTGCTCTTTATCCCCAAAAATAAATAGTGCTAATACAATTGCATAAATAGGCTCTAAATTAATAGTAAGCATAACTGTGTAAGGAGATAAGTATTTCATTACTTGCACAGAAGCTATAAATGCATATGCAGTGCAAATACTGCTTAAAACTATTAAATACATCCAATCGGATGCAGGGATTTGAAAAAAGCTTACTGAAAAGCTATTTGTAAATAACAGGTAAATAGTAATAAAAACAACACCAAAAAATAATTGATAAAATGAGATAGTATCAGCTGTATACTTCTTGATAAATAAACCGTTTAAAACCGCAAATAAAGCACCTAGAAAAGAAGCTATTAAGGCATAAATAATTCCTACTTTATACTGACTTTCAAAATTAAAAATAATATACAAGCCTGCAATTACTAATAAACCTAGGAACATCTCTAAAGAATTTATTTTTCTTTTAAAAAAAATAGGTTCTATTAATGCTGTAAAAAAAGCTCCAGTACTCATCGTTACTAAAGCAACAGAAACATTAGAAACTTTTATCGCTTTAAAAAAGAAAACCCAATGCAAAGCAATAACAACTCCTGTGAAGAAAAATTTTAAAAGCCCTGCTCTATCTACTTTAAATGATTTCTTCTTCCATAAAAAGTAAATGGCAATAAATAACACTGCCAATAACATTCTATACCAAACTAAAGGAATTGCATCTATTGTTATTAAAGCTCCCAGAATTGCAGTAAAACCCCATATAAAAACAATGAGATGAAGTAATAAATAATTTTTAAATTTACTTTCTTGCATGGAAGTAGAGATAAATTGCTATCAGACCAAAAAGAATATTAGGAATCCAAACATAAGCCAGCGAGTTAACGCCTGCAACAGATCCTAAAACTTCTCCAACTTTCATAAAGAAAACATACAAAAACATAATACCCACACCAACCGCCAAATTAACACCTGTTCCTCCTCTTCTTTTTCTAAAAGCTAGAGCAACCGCAATTATTGTAAGAATATAAGAAGCTATTGGTAAGCTACTTCTTTTATAGAGTTCTACTAAATAAGCGTTTAAATTCTTTACCCCTCTTTTCTTAGAGATATTTATAAATGCTACTAATTCATTAGACGGCATTTCTTGAGCAAAAGCAGATTTATAGATTAAATCTTTAGGTGTAAAATTAAATACAGTGTCCATTTTATTACCAGAGAAAATACTGTCTTTATCTTTATAAACTAAGCGTTTTCTCCATCGGTTTAAAGTAAATATAGAGTCTTTATTATTGTAACTTAACCTATCCGCAGAAAGTTTAGATATTAATTCTAAACCATTATAGGTTTCTGAATTAAAATCATTCCCTACATTATTTTCTGTGTTAAAACTTCTAATAAAAATATAAGTACTGTCTGTAAGCTGCAAACTAAAATCAGAAACATATTTTAACGCGTTTTTCTGTTTTGAATTATTAATGTATTTTTTTTCAAATGCTTTTCTAATCTTGCTGCTATTTGGAACTACATAATGATTCATTCCTAAAGAGAGTATTGTAATTAAAGTAGCCCCTATAAAATAAGGATACATAAAACGTGTAAATGAAACTTTCGCATTTGTAATTGCTATAATTTCTGTATTATTAGAAAGCTTCGAAGTAAATAAAATTACTGCTATAAACAACGCCAAAGGCATGAATGTATTGGTATAGTAAATAATGAAATTTAAATAATAATCATTTAAAACTTCATTTAGCCCCAAGTTTGGATGCTCTAAAAAATTATCTATTTTTTCAGAAACATCAATAGCAATTGCTATGGGAATCAAGATTAATAAGGTGAACAAAAATGTTACCAAAAATCTTTTTAATATGTACCAATCAATTATTTTCAATTATTTTTTTAGTTTTTGGCAGCAACGAATAGCTACAATCTTTTATCCATTTGTTTTACCATTTTATCTTTCCATTCTCTAAAATCTCCCGCTATAATATGTTTTCTAGCTTCACGCGTTAGCCAAACATAAAAACCTAAATTATGAATAGATGCAATCTGCTTTCCTAACATTTCTTTTGCTGCAAAAAGATGACGTAAATAAGCTTTAGAGTACATCGTATCTACCCAAGTAATTCCCATATCATCTATTGGAGAAAAATCATCTTCCCACTTTTTATTTTTTATATTAATAGAGCCATGCGCTGTAAACAACATTCCGTTTCTTGCATTTCTTGTTGGCATTACACAATCAAACATATCTACCCCTAACGCAATGTTTTCTAAAATATTAATTGGTGTACCAACACCCATTAAATAACGTGGCTTATCTTCTGGTAAAATTTCGCAGACAATTTCTGTCATTCCATACAATTCTTCAGCAGGCTCACCAACGGAAAGACCTCCAATTGCATTTCCTTGTGCTCCAGCGTTTGCGATGTATTCTGCAGATTGTTTTCTTAAATCTTTATAGGTACTTCCTTGAACAATTGGAAAAAATGTTTGCTCAAAACCATATTTAAAAGGTAATTTTTCTAAATGATTCATGCATCTATCTAACCATCTATGCGTCATGTGCATAGAACGTTTTGCATAATTATAATCACAAGGATAAGGAGTACATTCATCGAAAGCCATAATAATATCCGCACCAATTGTACGCTGAGTTTCCATTACGTTTTCTGGAGTAAAGAAATGCGTAGAACCATCAATATGACTTTTAAACTTTACGCCCTCTTCATTAATTTTCCTTCTACCTGATAGAGAGTACACTTGGTAACCTCCAGAATCTGTTAAAATATTTCGATCCCAATTCATGAATTTATGTATACCACCTGCTTTTTCTAAAATATCCATACCCGGACGTAAGAATAAATGGTAGGTATTAGCTAAAATAATATCAGGATTTATCTGGTCTTTTAATTCTGTTTGATGTACACCTTTTACAGTACCAACTGTTCCAACTGGCATGAATATAGGGGTCTCTATAGTTCCGTGATCTGTGGTAATTTCACCAGCTCTGGCTTTACTCTTGGGATCGGTTATTTTTAAATCGAATTTCATTATAGACAAATATACTATTATTTCACAAGGAGTATTCTCCCCATATTACACTGATTTTACGAGGCTTTAAAACCTTGTATTGTTGTTTCAATAAAGAATTTGAAAATATTTTTATACTACCAACGTTTCTTTTTAGATGAAAAACTACTATTACTTCTTTTACTTTTCGGTGACGATTTTCTAAAAGAGGCACTTTTTTTATTAAAATCGTTTTTTGTAGGTGCTTTACCTCTCTTTGGTTTTGCTTGTTTTGGTTTTTCTTCAGCGACAGAAGCCTCTTCTGTTTTTGAAGAACTAGAGATCATATTATTAATCTCTTTCATCTCATCTTCCGTTAATTCTCTCCAATCTCCTGATTGTAAATAACCAAGTTCTACATTCATAATTCTCGTGCGCTTTAACTTTATTACTTCGTAATCTAAGTATTCGCACATTCTTCTAATCTGTCGATTTAAACCTTGTGTTAAAACAATTTTAAATATTTTATCACTTACTTTTTCGACTTTACATTTTTTAGTAACAGTTCCTAAAATAGGAATTCCATTTCCCATACTTGCAATAAAATCATCTGTAATTGATTTGTCTACAGAAACAAAATATTCTTTTTCGTGATTGTTACCAGCACGTAGAATTTTATTTACAATATCGCCATCGTTTGTTAAGAATATTAAACCTTCAGAAGGCTTGTCTAAACGCCCAATTGGAAACAATCTTTCTGGATAATTTACATGCTGTACAATATTATTTGGTTCCCTATCATCTGTTGTAGAAACAATACCAACAGGTTTATTTAAAGCAATGTATAAGGTTATATTTTTTGGTTCTACAAGGCGTCCATCAAACTTTACAACGTCTTTTTTACC
>Ga0209384_1000750_pt1 | contig 18818 bp, 10 predicted proteins | sample CoawatmetaG05DNA_FD_187511 | JGI IMG/M metagenome (GOLD analysis project Ga0209384, IMG submission 187511) | Marine microbial communities from the West Antarctic Peninsula - Coastal water metaG058-DNA (SPAdes) (version 2) | ecosystem: Environmental > Aquatic > Marine > Coastal ... | reverse complement strand
TTACATTATTTCCAAAAAATCCTAAAATTGTTATTTTATTGTCAAAAGTAGTATTTGATATTTTTGAAATATCATAAACTTCATCAGTTAAAACTGGAAGTTTTGCAAAATTATTGATTCCTGAAGCAAAAAAAAGATATACTACCAATGGTAAAACGAAAAGAATGGTTAATACAATATACTTTTTCATTAAGAAATTTTTAGACTTTTAGAAGTTCCAACTCACAAACCCCTCATACATTACGTCAAAAATATAATTCCCTTCAACTAAAAGAATGAAAGCTAAATAGGCAATTAAAAACATAAGAGAAATTGTTACGGAAAACTGTAGACCCTGAGGCTCGTCTCTTAAATGCATGAAATCCCATGCAATATAGTAAGCCTTGACTATAGTCAAAATAATAAAAATCCAGTTAATGATTTTTACACTTAAAATAGAGTTGACCATTAAAACATCAGGCTTTATAATTCCCAAGGCAACTTCAACAATAGTTACTATTGAAAGAAATATTAAAACTCCCCAAATTTTAGTCTCATTAGATTTGAACTTAAGGAGACCTCTAAAAATCTCTAGCTTGTGTGTGTTATTTTCCATTTATAAATTATTATACAAGATAAAAGAAAGTGAATACAAATACCCAGACTAAATCAACGAAATGCCAATACAATCCTACTTTTTCGACCATTTCGTAATGACCTCTTCTTTCATATGTTCCAACAAGAACATTGAAGAAGATGATTATATTAATTACAACTCCAGAGAGCACGTGGAATCCATGGAATCCTGTAATAAAAAAGAAAAAGTCAGCAAACAACCTGTTTCCATATTCATTATTCACTAGGTTAGCACCTTCTACCACATATATTGCTTGAGTTATTTCCTTTAAAGACTCTTCCCTACTTAAAATAATCTTACGTCCATTAGCATCAATTTTTTCAGTTTTAATAACTATCTGTGGGTTTGCAATAACTCCGGCTATCACTTCATTAGGCGTGAAAGAGGGTAAGGACCCTTCCCCTAAAAACCAGACTCCATTTTTACTTTCATGTTGAACTCTATCAGAACGACTCTCTATGGCAAATTCATCAAGGGCTACTCTTTTCCCTGTTTCTTGATTAATAAACTGAAATAATTGCCCTCCTTTAGTCTCTACAGCACCATATTCTCCTTTTATAAAAGTACTCCATTCCCAAGCTTGAGATCCCACAAAAACAGCACCACCAATTATTGTAAGTAACATGTATACTGCTACCTTATTTTTTTGCATATGGTGACCTGCATCTACAGCTAAAACCATAGTTACAGATGAGAAGATTAAAACAAAAGTCATTAATGCCACATAATACATCGGGGCATCTACACCATGTAAAAAAGGAAAGTGAGTAAACACCTCATCAGCAATTGGCCAAGAATCAATGTTTTTAAATCTAGAAAATCCATAGGCTACAAGAAACCCTGAAAAAGTTAAGGCATCAGAAACAATAAAAAACCACATCATTATTTTTCCGTAGCTAGCTTTAAAAGGCTTGTTTCCACCATCCCATAAATCTTCGTCGTTATTGGCGGATGTTGTAATAGTTGAACTCATTTATTTTTATAAATTAAGGTTATAAAGTTACATATTTTTACTATCTAAAGAAATATAAAAAAACAAACAAATACAACCATAAAAATCCTAGGAAATGCCAAAAGGTAACTGCTAATTCAAAGCCTAGTTTATCTATCTTATATTTATTTTTTTGATTATTATAAAAAACCACTAATAACACGATCATTCCTGCAAAAAGGTGAGCTAAGTGAAGTACAGCAAGTACATATAAAAAAGAAGTAGTCACAGTACTTTGAGGTCCTGTGAAAAAATATCCTTTTGAAATAAGATCGCCAAATCCTGAAAACTGAGAAATCACAAAAATTACAGACAATAGAAAAGTAACTCCTAGCCAAATAGATGTTGCCTTTGTATTGTTTTTATTTACATTTTTTTTTGCCATTAATATTGATCCGCTACACATTATAATAACTATTGTACTAAGGGAAAAAGCTGATGGTAATTGAAAATCCGTAATCCAATCTGGTCTAGATTTACTAACAATATAGGCACTAGTTAGTCCCGCAAAAGTCATTGCTATACTTAGCATAGAAAATAATAGCATCATTTTTTTTGCTCTTACATGTTTTTTTCTATCATCTTGAACGTTTAAATCCATATATATATTTTATCAATTAAATAAGTTATTTGTAAAAGAGTTAAATAAACTATGCTAGAAGTAAATACTTTTTTTGCAGCAGAAGTACTCATCTTGATATATAAATTAATTGCAAAATAAAGCATCCCTAATCCTAACACTAATACTACAAAAGCTGATACAACAGAAAGTCTTAAATCACCTGTTAATCCACTTACAGGAAAAATAGAAATTACTATCATCCAAATTGTGTAAAGCACAACCTGAAGAGCAGTAGATTTATCTTTTTTCCTAGTTGGAAGCATGTTTATTCCCGCCTTACTATAATCATCATGAAGCATCCATCCTAAAGCCCAAAAATGGGGGAATTGCCAAAAAAATTGAATCATAAATAATGTTCCTGCTTCAATTCCAAAATCATTTGTCGCTGCAACCCAACCAAGCATAAAAGGAATAGCTCCAGGAATGGCTCCAACAAAAACGGTCAGAGGAGTAATGGTCTTTAGAGGAGTATACAAACAGGTGTATATAAATATTGAAATAGATCCGAAAAGAGCTGTTTTAGGATTTATTTTATACAAGACTATAACGCCTATAAGAGTTAATATAATTGAAATAATAAAAGCGGTATTAACGCTCATTTTTCCAGATGGAATAGGTCTATTTTTAGTCCTTTCCATTAGTTTGTCAATATCTTTTTCTATAATTTGATTGAATGAATTTGATGCTCCAACCATACAATATCCACCTAATGCTAATAACAAGACAGTTGAAAAATCAAAAGAGTCAGAAGCTATTAAGTAACCTACAACTGAAGAAAAAACAACACTAATTGCTAATCTAGCTTTTGTTAATTCAAAAAAATTAATAAAAATTTCCTTAACAGGATTTGATTGTATTTCTGTTTCTAATGTACTGCTAATCATGAATTCTAATAGAACGCAAATCTAGTGTAGAATAATAAAGAAAACAATTAATTTCTTTGTATTTAGAACGTTACAAAAACTATTATTGTAATTTAAATTGAATTGGAATACTAAATGGGACTCTAACTGGTCTTCCTCTTTGTGCTCCAGGTGTCATTCTAGGTAACTTAGATATGATTCTATTTGCTTCCTTCTCCAGATTTTTATCTGGACCTCTTGTTCTAATTCCGCTAATCCTACCATCTTTACCAATCATAAACTGAACAAAAACTCTTCCTTGAATTCCCATTTCTTGAGCAATCTCAGGATATCTAAAGTTTTTTCTAATATGGTTATTCATTTTTTCCTGAAAACAAGATCTTCTTTTAGATTTAGCTACTCTTTCACATCCTGGAAATAAAGGAACATCTTCTATTATTGCAAAAGGAATGTCCATGTCCATTTCTTCTTCCATAACCTCAACCTCCTCAACTATTTCTTCTTGATCAGTTTCAGTTGATTCAATAATTGTTTCTTCTATCTCCTCCTCATCCTCAACTATTTCAATAATTTCTGGAGCAGGTGGTGGTGGTGGTGGTGGTGGTGTTTTAATTTGTTCTGTGATAGGGATTTCTTCATCATCATCATCATCTACATTTAACGATTCATAATCGTATTGCGCTTCGTATGTTTTTGCTTCAATAGCTCTCCATGAAACAAGCAAAACAATACATAATCCAAAAGCAAATAGCAAACTACTATAATTTCTTAAATCAGATTGTGGATTTTTTTTTGACTGCATAAGTTCTAATTATTCTTGAGCTAAAATAATTTTTTTTTTTAAATTAAAAGCTAAGAGTGTTTATTTTTTAGAAATATATAAACTATATGCTACTATTCCTAATAAGATGCCACATGAATTTGCAATAAAATCTGCCCAATCACTATATCTATTAATCGGCAAGATTCCTTGTAAAAACTCTATTAAACTAGCTATTAAAAATACAAACAATAAACTTTTTAATGGAAATGAAGTGTTTGAATAGGATTCTAAGCGTATCCACATAATTGACATAATAAAATACATAGATAAATGAATAAGCTTGTCAAGCTCAAAAAGTTTAAACTCCGGCAAGGTGAGGTTAGAGATCGGAACTAATGAGATTATTACTATTAAAAAAGTATAAGTAAATGTTACTTTTTTAAATAAGGGTTTATCCACCTATTAATTCTTTATAGGCCTGAGCAGTTAACAACTGTTCTATTTCTGACACGTCTTTGATCTCCATTTTAATAATCCATCCTTCTCCATACGGATCCTCATTAATAAGCTCTGGATTATCTTCTAAACTTTCATTCATTTCTGTTATTTTTCCTGAAACTGGTATAAACAAATCAGAAACTGTCTTAACCGCTTCTACAGAGCCAAAAATTTCTTCTTTATTAAGTTCATCTCCTAAAGATTCTATTTCAACATATACTATATCACCAAGCTCTCCTTGGGCATAATCCGTAATACCAATTGTAGCATTATCTCCTTCAATTTTAACCCACTCATGATCTTTAGTGTATCTTAATTCTGGCTTTATTTCCATTTTATAATTTTAATTTTTGTAAATATAATTCTAAAAAATATTTTTTCATAAAAATTATTCTCCAAAATTATATCTTAAAGTCATACCTGACCTTATAGTTGTCATTGGAAAAGCTGTTGATATAGCAAATTTTGAAAATAAATGATCATAAAAGAAAACCGCATTAAAACTCTTACTTAAAGCATAATCAGCTGACAACTTTAGTGACCACATAGTTTGTCCAGCGGTAACCTTATTATCAAGAATATTTAAATTTCTTATTATAGTAATGTTGTCTCTTAAATTCACATCGGCTTTGATGTTTAAATCTCCTTTAGAAACTGTTTGTCTTCCACCAAATCCGCTTCTAAATTTTAGATCTTTTATTCTATACCCAAAACCTACCGAATAATCTGTGCCAGATGTTTCAGTAAGTAAGTTGTTGTCTAAACTTAATGAAAGAGCTCTATCTTTTTTCAATGCCACAACTAATCTTATGGAATTTTTTAATTCCATATCGATTTTTAATAAGGGATTAAATTGCTCTACTAAATTAATATTAGTGTACAATATTTCGTTTAAAAAATTTCCTGATAAATCTTTTAAAGTAGAATCTTTAGAATCAAATTCTAAATTTGATTTAAAACTATTTAATGTGTAACTAGAACGATAAGAGTGTCCAATACTAAATCTTTTAAAGCGGTCTTTAAAAAATTCTAAATTAATTAACCCGCTGTACTGTAAAGACCAATTGGGTAGTGGTGTGCTTGTAATTGCGCTTAAGGAAATACCATTAGGATCTTTTCCTGAGTAAGCTGAAATAAATGCCGGAATCAAAACAGCTTGATTGTTTTTTCCATAACCTAACGGAAACCCAAACTCATCAATATCTCCACTGGGATTTCCATTTTTTAACGCCAGTCTATTTGCAATTATTAATCTATTATTTTGAAAATTATCAAAAGTAAATGATTCATTTCCGTTGCTTTTCTTAAAAGAGGTCTTTATTAAAATTGTTGAAATAGCGAAATTCCCAAATGAATTGGGAGTCAAAGCATTATACTCATTGTCAAGAACTATAAAATTCTCTGAAAAATTTTCAGAATAAACTCTGTTGGCCTTTAAATCAATTTTCAGGTCATCTATCCAACTTAGCTCAGCAACTAAATCAAATTTAGTATTATGGACTTGTGTGAATTGTTCATTAAAACTAGGAAAATTTGTAAGCCATCCATTTTTTGCAGCTTCATATCTAACATCAGATTGACTTCCAAAAACAAAAGCCAAAGAAGGTCTAGCAGTCCCCAAAAACCCAAGAGTTTGAGTGTAGCCAGGCAAAACTTTTCCGTTATTTTCAGAATAATTCACTTTAAACCGAGTAAGTCCCGTTGCCAGTCCGATAACTGAGTTAAGAATTTTGTCTTGTAATGATTTTGGTTTTTTCTTTTTAACTAAACCTAAATTTTTATAAAATTTAGACATGCTAAAAGACGTATTAAAAGTATGTGTATTGGCATTTTGAATTGTATTGACTCTACCTAAAACATTTCCTGATTCATCTTCAACCTGAGCCATTGCATCTGATCCCCTTTCCCAATTAAAATCTCCAGAATAATTATAACTACTAGTAATGAAATTAATTAAAGGAAAGAATTTAAAAGGCAACTGATATGATAATTGAAACGATTGATTGTGTGAGTTGGCCTCACCTGTATTCCAAAATCCGTCCCATATATCTAAATCTTTGTTTACAACTATGTTTCCATCAGAATCATTTTGAAAGTAATTTTTAACTATGCTATTGTTCGAAGCTGAAAAATCTACTCTTAAAGAATTAGTTAAATTTTGACTTAAGTTAAGACTCCAATCAAATAGAAAATTTCTTTGTTGAATATCAGGCAACGCTATTTGTTTTGAAGCATCAGCTCCTTCAACATAAACATCTCGAAACCTTTGACTATTAAAAGTCCTATTAATATTTGCATCAAATGAAATACTTGATAAAAGAGGATTAATATTAAATTCACTTAACCATTCTAAATATTTGTTATCACTTATAAATTTAATTGATTCAAAAGGCGTGATTACAAATGGACTAAATGAATAGCTATATTGTGAGCTAACCCTTGCTATTTTTCTAGTTAAATTTTCTACCTCATAGTCATGCTGCATCTCTTGATTATAGCTGTATGAAAAATCAAAGTTTTCAATATCATAAACTCTTTCCTTTTGATCTTCAGCTCTATTTTTCTTTAGTCCAGTTACATTAATACTACTAACTTTTCTATAAGTAATTGCCTGATTTCTTATAGAGTCTTTTTGACTTTTTCTTGAAGCTGAATTAATTCTATCATTTAATTTAATATCTTGATAAAAAGGATCATATTCTGGGGATGTAAATTCTTCCGAAATAGCATATGACAAAGGAATTTGTATTTTCCATTTTTCAGGCAGTAATTGACCTACGTTAACAGCTCCTAAAAATCCATACTGCTTTGATTCTTCCCTACTTCTTTGATTAGGGGTTTTATCTATTGATCCAAATCCCACTGTAGACATCTTTCCAGAAATCGAGAAATTAGCAAAATCCGCAATATTCGCATCTACTGATGCTAAAGCTGACCAGCCTCCTTTTCCATCAATTTCTGAAAGTCTTAACTCATTAAACCAAACTTCACCAGACAAAATATCCCCGTTCTGTGTAGAAGGATTCTTTACTCCAAGCATCAAATTTTTAACAGCTCCTATTGTCGGGTTTCCTTTTATGGAAAATTTATATTTTTTTTCTCCTGGCAAACTAGAGATAGAAGTGAATTCATCAATAATTTCTAGATCTTCATTAAAGTATAAAACCTCAGATAAATTTGAGTTATTAGAAATGGCTATAGCTTTTAATTTTGTAAGTTGTTCTAAAGAAAAATCAATGGAATTAAAATCAGGTTGCCATACTTCATCAGCACTAAATCTGTTAGAAGAATTTTGATTAAATGAAGTGGGCTTTAATGGAACTTCAATTTGGTAATAATTATCTTTAAAATCAGTTCCGAGTCTAATGAAACCAACTAATCTTTTGTCTAATTCTTCTGATGCGCCATCACCTGGGAGCTTGGGACTTCCTTCAATAGACTCGGCATGAATATACATTTTTAAAGACTTGTATTGTCTCATGTCAAAATTTAAACTTTTAAATACAGCTCTGGAATCTTTAGGTTGAAGATCCGTAATTTTAATTGACATAGACTGCTCATTTTGTCTAATTACAGAATTATTAGAATTTATTTCTTCTCTTTCCACACCAGGTGGAAGAATATAGTTTACAGGAACTCTATTTTCATTTTCTAAAATATTAACAGATCCTATTTCAAACGATGTGTTTGGGTGGTTTATATTTTCTTTGTTTAAATTTTTTGAATACCTTTTCCAATCTGTCCTTACTAAATCTAGTGTCCCAAATCTTAAAGTTACAGGCTTAGAAAAATCTTTTAATAAAATTCTCATAAATCTAATCGACCTCAAATTATCAATACCATTAATTGCATCAAAGAAAGCACTATACTTGCTGCTTTTGTAAAATTGTTTAAAAACCGGAATCTTAAACTGTATCCATCTAGTAGTTTTAGTTTCTCCATTAGGAAGATCAACTTTTACATTATTTCTTACATCACTTATAAAAGGATGATTTCCAACATCCATATTTTTTCTTATTGGCACACTATATTGAAAATAACTATCAATAGTGTTCATAGTATTGTCTTTATTTACATCTTCATTATCCGGAATTGTAGTTGATCCTCTTTGTTTATCATTGACTTCAATAGGTGAATTTCCTTGAGTACCATTGTAATTTTTATATCTTTCAACAACCCCTCCTTTAGCATTAATATAATACTGGTAATTATCTCCTGCAGGGTCACTTATTGGTCCGTTAAAATATTTCTCTAACTCATCTTGATCATTCATTCCGTCATACCCTAAATCCTGAAGAGGTCTGTTGTTCGTGTTAGAATCAAAAGAATATACTAAGGATTGAGTAGCTGGAGAAATTCCCCAATTAGAGTTATTTGTTATTTGTTGAGAGTTCGGTACAGGTAAACCATTTTCATATAATTTTTTTCCATCTTTTAAAATATCTTCTGAAATACTTCCTAAATCAAAAACTAAGGTTCCTAAATCATTATCACTTGAGCTATTTTCTTCAAAAGTATCTAATAGCCAAAATTGAATAAACTCTATATTAGACTGCTCAAAGTTAGTAGAGTTAATTTTTCTAGTTATTCCAGCCCAATTACTTTTTGGAGATTGAACAAAATCTGTGTTAGTTTTATTATTGTAAGGTCCCTTTTCATCTGGAAAAAAACTTAAATCAAAAGTGTTTTGTATTCTAGATTGACCTTCAATTAAATCTTGTTGAGGGAATATTTCTTCTATAAATATTCTTCTAGTTTCATTTTTAGACAACTCGCTATCATCGATTTCACTTGGTCTTTGTCTGGTGTAAAAAATAGGGTCAATATTATACCAAGCTAGTTTAGCTCGATAATGTCCTAACCTTAAATCATTCACACCATAACTAGATCCACTTACATTTTGAGGAACACTAGAAAGGTTCCAAGAAGAAGTGTCTTTTAAATTGATATTTGTTTCAGAACCTTCAAAATCATCAACATAAACTGAGGCGCTATCTTCAAACCCTGAACTTTTTGGAGTTCCAGCATGTAAATAAGCTGCTTCTGCTTTTATTGAAACAGAAGAAATCGCATCTGAATTAATATTTGGTAATTTATTAGCTAATCTTGTTAAAAAAGGTACTTCAGCAGTAAACATTCCGTTGAACCCTATCATTGTATTATTCACTGGTTCTATACCATAATTAGCTTTTTGACTAATAGAACGTTCACTTAAATTCATAAGTGATCCTCCAATAATAAAATTATCATTAAACTTATGCTCAACATTAAATCCTGAAAACCTTTTCTTTTGCTGAGAAAAAAATGAATTACTTTCAGTTGAAATTTCTATTGGAATATTAGAATTTTTTAGGGCCTCGTCAAGTATTTGTACTCTCCCTGCTTGATAATTAACAGAATAATCTACTCCTTCTTGTAGTAACCTCCCGCCAGCTGTTACTTTTACTGATCCTCTAGGAACATTAAATTGACCTATAGCAATTCCTCCTACATCTCCTGATGTTTTATATGAACCCTTTATTTGAAATTTATTTTTTTCTATTTTTTCTTCAGCTCCAGATTTTGACAAACTATATATTTCATTGTAAACGAATTTTTGTTGATTTAAGTTGTAAGAATTCAAGTCTCTATAATTCTCACTAGACGAATTATCTTTCTTTAACTTATTAAATAAATATTCTCCAAAAGGTTCAACTGATGTAAAAATAATTAATCCATTATTTGAGTCAATAGTAATGTTGGGAACAAAGTCAAAAAATCCATCTCCCCCGTATTGAATATCATTATTTCCGTTTAAATTATCTAAATTAAAGACAGATAATAATGTTTTACCATCAATTGAAGTTGGCCAAGTTAAGGGGTCTACAGCTTCAATATAATTTAAAGGTGAAGGGTTTGAATAGAAAATATTTAGTTTAAAATCATCTTTATTTATTTGGAAAGAGCCAACAGAATAAATATTTTTCATCATTAAATTCCAAACAGGTTGATTGATGTTAGTCAAACTGCTTTTCAATAATTTAACTATTAAACTGTTGTTTGAAATCTGTGGTTGATTGTTTTGTTGGTCTAAACTTGTTGATTCCACACCATCGTTAGCAAACTCTCCAACCTGAAAAACTTCTCCTCCAACGGTGTATTGATAAGCCACTGCTAATATCTCATCATTATTTAGAGGTTGACTTAAAGAAATGTATCCTAATTTACCTTGTAGGTTATACTCATTAGTGTCTAATTTTCTAGCATTTTCTAAAACAGAATAATCGTTCCCCTCGCTTACTAAATTTGAAATAGGTCCAAAACCTTCTTTTACAGTCGAAATTTCTCTTATCGAAGAATTTAACAACCCGCTACCTATTGTTTCAGGATCTAATTTATTTACAGAATTATCTGGATATACATTTAATCCAGGCTTAACAATGAAATTAGGATATAATTCGTCCAGTTTAGTTTTTTCAGGATTTGATTCTCCAAGATCTTGTAGGCCTAATACATTTCTTACATTTTGAGTTTGATTAATTCGATTTGTCACCCAAACTTCTATTCTAGTAATTTTGATTTGTGTATTTAAATATGGGTAAGTTTTAATTGTTTTATCATACTTATCTCTAAAGTATTGACCTAAAAAGAAATGCCTGTTCTCATCGTAATCCAATGGAAATATTGAAAATTCTTCAAAGCTACCATCTCCCTTGGCTGTCACTGATTGAGACTGTGATCTTTGTTCTGATAAAACAGTGGTTACTTTTGTATTCCCAAATTTTAATTCAGTTTTAAAACCAAATAAACTTTGAGCTCCAGAAATCAGCGAGCCACTCAAAGGCATACTTATATTTCCTAACTCTATTTTTTGAATAATATCATCTTCTGTTGGAGTATAATCTAATTTTAATAAATTTTGAAAATCAAATGTTGATTGAGTGTCGTAATTAGAACTAATAGTTAACCTCTCTCCTATTTTTCCATTCATACTTAAACTAATAGCTTGATTAAAATCAAGACTAATGTTGCTTTGATTCCTAGAAGACAAAGAAGGGTTATCACTTTTTTGATATCGAGCTCCGATATCCATAGAAATAGATCCTTGAGGGGTTAATTCAATATTGTCGCCTCCAAAAATCGTTTCAAAAAAATTAGAATTGACATAAAGGTTAGGAAGTAAATTTTTAAGCTTAGAAGACTCTTCTGAATCTTCATCTTCAAGTAAGCTTATTTTTTCTTGAAAATATTTTTTAATATTATTTTCTTTTACAAGTTTTCTATATTGGTTTGGGGTTAATACCAGTGGAGTAATAACATCTATTTCACCTGCTTTAGTTGTATAGATATATCTATCTATTAAAGGATAATAAGTATATTTTGATAAGAAAAATGATGGAGGGGTTAATTTGAATTTTCCTAAGTAGACAGTGTTTTCAATAGTATCTAATGTAATAACTTTTTGACCTAGTATATTATGACTATATAATATAACCAAGAAAAAAGATAAAATGAGTATTTTTCTTTTTAAAGGAAATCTTATCAATACTTTATAATTTATTTAGCGCACTTTTAATTAACTCCTCAACAGAAATTTCTGGTGAATTATTTAGAAGTGTTTCTATAACTTTATTGGTATGCTTTCTACTATACCCTAACACTTCTAAAGCAGATAACGCTTCATCTTTATTTGTATTGCTGATATTTCCAATAAATTCATCAGTTTCTGAAATTGACCCTACTTTGTCTTTAAGTTCTATAATTACTCTTTGAGCGGTTTTAAGACCAATGCCTTTTACGGATTGTATAGTGGGAACATCTCCGCAAATTATAGCAGTCTGAATTTCTTTAGGATTTAAAGAAGACAACATAGTTCTAGCAGTACTCGCTCCAATACCTGAAACTGAAATAAGCTGTCTAAATAAGTTTCTTTCTGTTTTTTCATAAAACCCAAATAAAGTGTTAGAATCTTCTTTTACCTGCAAATGGGTAAATAAAGTAATGTTTTCTGAGTCCGTTAATTTTGAAAAAGTATTTAACGAAATGTGTATCATGTATCCGACTCCATTGCAGTCTATCACAACTTCTGTTGGAGACTTTTCAACCATTCTACCTTTTAATTGTGTTATCATTTTTTGATTTTAGATTTTTTTTGAGCATCGACTACTGCCACGGCAGACATATTTACCATTTCTTCAACACTTGCCCCTAGTTGAATAATATGGACTGCTTTAGACATACCCATCATAATTGGACCAATTGACAAAGCGTTATCTAATTCTTTTATAACTTTATAACTTGTATTAGCAGAATCTAAATTTGGAAAAATAAGAGTATTTACATTTTTTCCAGACAATTTAGAAAAAGAAAAGTTTTTCTTAAACATTTCCTTGTTTAATGCAAAATCTGATTGAACAGGCCCGTCAACTATCAGCTTAGGAAAGTTTCTGTGCAAATACCTTACGGCTTCATTTACTTTTAATGCCATGGGGTGATTCGAAGACCCAAAATTAGAATAGGAAACCATAGCAAGGTTGGGCTCTAATCCAAACATTTTTACTGTGTCAGATGTCATTTTAGCAATTATAGCTAAATCTTTTGCTGAAGGATCAATATTAATTGAAGTATCTGATAAAAACAAAGGTCCTTTGCTTGTAATCATTAGGTTAGTAGTTGCTACTCTATTAACTCCAGAAGCTTTTTTAATTACTTCAAACATCGGTTTGACTGTAACTGGGTAACTCCTAGAATATCCTGAGATTAAGGCGTCAGCATCTCCATTTTGTAACATCATAGCAGCATAAAGATTTCTCTCTTTCATTTTGTTGACTGCTCTAAACAATGTAACCCCTTTCCTTTTTCTTATTTCCCAATATTTCTTACCGTATTTTTCTCTGTTAGAAAGTTCTTCTTTAGATTTAGGATCAATTATTAAAACTTCTTGATCAAATTCAATTTCTTTTTTTAATTCTTCTATCACTTCTCTATTACCTAAAAGTATCGGATGCCCAATTCCTTCTTCCAAAACAATTTGAGCTGCTTTCAAAACATCTAAATGATCAGCTTCAGCATAAATAATTTTTTTTGGAGATTCTTTAGCGCGGTTAATTAAAAATCTTACGATTTTTTTGTCGCTTCCCAGCCGATTATGTAATTCTTCTTGATATTTTTCCCAGCATTCTATTGGTTCTAAAGCGACACCAGAATTTATTGCTGCCTTAGCAACTTCAGGTGGAATTTTAGTTATTAACCTGGGGTCAAAAGGCTTGGGAATGATGTAATTTCTACCAAAAGTTAATTTAGTCTTGTCATAAGCAATGTTTACAAACTCCGGAACAGATTCCTTGGCTAATGCGGCTAAAGCTTTTACTGCAGCCATCTTCATTTCATCATTAATTTTAGTAGCCTTCACATCTAATGCTCCTCTAAAAATAAATGGAAACCCAAGTACATTATTCACTTGGTTTGGATGATCGGAGCGACCTGTAGCCATAATTATATCATCTCTAGTTTTCATAGCCAATGAATAATCTATTTCTGGATCAGGATTTGCCATAGCAAAAACTATAGGGTCTTTAGCCATACTAAGTAACATCTTTGGAGTTACCATATTTGCTTTTGAAAGTCCAATAAAAACATCTGAACCATTCATGGCTTCTTCTAGCGTATTTATATTTAGAATAGTAGCAAATTCTTTCTTTTCAACTGACAAATCAGCCCTATCTGATCTTATGACTCCCTTGCTATCAGTCATTATAATATTTTTTGGATTTAAACCAAAAGCTTTATACATTCTAGTACAAGAAATTGCTGCTGCTCCAGCTCCACAAACTACAATTTTCACATCTTCGATTTTTTTGTTGGTAATATCCAAAGCATTTAATAAAGCGGCAGATGAAATTATTGCAGTTCCATGTTGATCGTCGTGCATAACAGGAATATTTAACTCTTCCACAAGTCTTCTTTCAATTTCAAATGCTTCGGGAGCTTTTATATCTTCTAAGTTAATCCCCCCAAAAGTTGGAGAAATATTCTTAACTGTTTCGATAAACTTTTCTGGATCTTTAGCGTCAATTTCAATATCAAATACATCTATTCCTGCAAAAATTTTAAAAAGAAGTGCTTTTCCCTCCATCACAGGCTTTGACGCTTCTGGACCAATATCTCCTAAACCAAGTACTGCAGTACCATTAGTAATAACCGCTACTAAATTTCCTTTAGATGTATATTTATAGATATTTTTTACATCTTTTTCTATTTCAATACAAGGATGAGCAACTCCTGGAGAATAGGCCAAAGACAAATCTCTTTGAGTACTGTAGCTAGTAGTTGGCACTACCTCTATTTTCCCTGGATTAGGCTTAGCATGATAAACTAATGCGTCCCTTCTATTATTTTTGTTTTTCATTTTAAAAGAAATTATTTAATCTTTCTCAGATTATAAATTTATAAAAAGCATTTTCAATAACATACAAAAACTCTATTGTATTCTAATAATTACAATTTATAAAAAAGAGATTCTTTATTTAGTAATATATCGCTTAAATTTACTTTTTTAAAATCCTTTTGAAAAAGTTATTCCTAATTATTGTTTTCTTTTTTTGTGCCTTCAATCTTAAAGCGCAATTAAGTAAAATTCATTATGTTCCACCAATTACTACTTTCGAAATTATTGGGAGTCAACAAGGTTCTAAAACAGGAGGAAGAGAGCCAGGAGATCAATGGATGTATATTTCAACACCCAGTTCATCATCCGTTGCCTATTCTGTTAGGGTTGGAGGAATAGCTGGAACAACTACCGATTCGGGAACTATTTTCGCAAGTGGGACAGTAGACAATCAAAATCCTGTAATAATTTCTTTGGCTGAAGATCCAGAAGATGATGATGGATGGTGGAGCAATATGGTTGTTAAATCTTCTGAAACTGAAAAAATACTAAGCAAAGGTTTTATTATTGAGTCCAGTTCAGAAACTTATGTTTCTGTCAGACTCAATGCCGTTGGCGGAAATGGTGCGTATCATGCAGGGGCTTTGGTTAGTAAGGGACTTTCTGCTTTAGGTACTAGATTTAGAGCTGGAATGTTTAAAAACAGACAGAATAATCAGCTTGGATTTATTTCCGTAATGGCTACCGAAGATTTGACTAAAGTATCGTTTGATTTAAAAGAGGGTGTTTTAACTACGGCTCAATTAAATGACTATTCTATTGACTTAAACAAGGGAGAAAGTTTTGTTATTTCAAATGATGAAAATGAGTATTCATTAATAGGGACTTTAGTTACATCTAACAAGCCTATTGTAATGAATTCTGGTTCTGCAACTGGGAGTTTTGCAGAAGATCAAGGAGGACAGGATTATGGTATCGATCAAATTGTGGGAGATAATTTAGTGGGATCTGAATACATATTTATTAGAGGAAATGGAGAGGATGAATGGGAAAATGTATTACTAATAGCAGATCAAGACAATACAGAAATTTTAATAAACGGAGAGCCTTATGGTGACCCTCTTAATTCAGGTGACTACTTTATAGTTGAGGGAAATAATTTCAGCCCAAATGGAAACATGTATGTAAATACTGTTAATGAAAATCATAAATTATTTGCTTATCAGGGGATTGGTAGTGTTTATGCATCTACCAATAACAATAGTAGAGCTGCAACTCAAGGCATGTTTTTTGTTCCACCATTAAATTGTTCTTCAAAAGGAGACGTTGATAATATCGCTAGCATAGATAAAGTAGGAAGCAAAGAGTTTGAGGGTGCTGTAAGTTTTGTTACTAAAAAAAACTCTACCATATCAATTAATGGAACTCCAATTGAAGATTTAAGTGATGTCAGCGGACCTTTAGATGTCGCTGGAAATATTGATTACGTAACCTATAAGGTTGAAGGTCTAAAAGGAGATATTTCAGTTGAAGGTAATAACGAATTATATGTTGCCTATTTTAATTATAGTGGAGCTGCAACAACAGGAGGATTTTACTCAGGGTTTGCTACACCTCCTGAAATAAATTATGATGTAGATTTATCAACTCTTGGATCTTGTATAAAACAAGATGGAAAGTCAAATGTTATCCTTACTGCGACAAACATTGATAGCTTTGACAGCATACAGTGGCTTGTTGAAAATGATCTAGGGTCTTTTGAACCAACCGGAGAAACCGGAGATACTTATACCCCAACACAAGCGGGTTCTTATAAGTTAAAAGGAATTTTACAATGCTCTAACCTTGACTTTGTTTCGACTAAAGTAGTAATAAGTGTGTGTCCTAGTGACTCAGATGAAGATGGAATAATTGATAATATTGACATTGATAGTGATAACGATGGTATAAGTGATTATGTAGAATCTTTAGGAAATGCTACAATAAATTTCACTGACTCAGCTAGCCCATCTATAAAATTTGAAATTGATGATTCAATCGATACTTTAATACTAGAAAACGGAGGGGTCACAACAAGTTTTCCTAAAAACATCAATACTTTCGAAGGAGTAGAAAATGGTCTATTTAAAACTACTGTTTTAGCAGGAACTGACTTTAGTGTTAATTATAAGTTGAGTTTTAAAGAACTCCTAAATATTAAATTAACTGATAATCCAGATGAAGATGACGGAGACTACGGAGATATTTTTATTATTAAAGTTTTACCGATAACACAAAATATTACTTTATTAGATCCAAATGACAATATTTTAGTTGATACTGATTTTGATGAAAATTTTGAAAGTGGAGTACTAAATCACACAGCAAATGAAATTATTTTCAAATTAAATACAACTGGAAGCACCACAATCGACTATCAATTTTTATCTACTAAAATTTCTGGAATATCGATTAGTCATAAAAGAAGCAATACTGCTTCAAATGGAATTTATAATGGAAAAATTACTATCGAGAATTACTCTACTGATACCGACAACGATGGTATAAACGATTCTTTAGATTTAGATAGTGATGGAGATGGTTGTAATGATGTTATTGAGGCTGGATTTGATGACCAGGATAACGACGGTATCTTAGGAATTGGAACTCCATCGACTGCAAACAATGGAGTTGAAAATAATGGCGGTGTGACTGCTCATGATTACTCTGTTCTTCCATTAAAAGATGCCGATGGAAATTACTTTTTTCAAAAAGTTAACTCACCCGTTACAATTAATTCATTACCAGTTTCAACAACTGCTTGTCAGGTAGGAGTAAGCGCAAGTTTTAGTGTTGGAATAGACACTCTTGATGTTCCATCTTATGTATGGCAAATTTACAATATTGATTCTACTAATTTTGAACCCTGGGATGATCTAAGTGAATCGGATCCTTATTCTGGCACTGATACTGGAACATTAAATATCGATAATATCACAATCGATATGGATGGTAATAAATACAGAGTTTTAGTAAGATCTGATCAATACTTTTGTTCTAGTTTAAGTGGAGAGGTTGTATTAACTGTCTTTCAAAATTTACCTGTTGCCAATACAGTAAACACTATAATTATATGTGATGATTTATCTGTTGGAGATGATACGGATGGACTGATCTCAAGTTTTGATTTAGAATCTCAAACAGCTGATATTTTAGGGGTTGATCAAAGCAGTGATGACTTTACTGTAACTTATCATTTAAGTCAAGCTGATGCAGATGATGCGTCTAATACCGGCCTTACTTCCCCTCACACTAATGTAGGAGTTGGAGGTGAAGAAATATTTGTAAGAGTTTTAAATAATGATACAGGTTGTTTTAGAGCCACTACTTCGTTTGATTTAGTCGTTGCTCCTCTTCCTGTTATTGTTAATGCAGTTGTGAAAATTGAGCAGTGTGATGACGATGAAATTAGTGACGGGATCTCTATCCATAACTTAACTGAATCGCAGTTGATTATTTCTTCTGATTATGAAAATGAAACTTTTGAATATTATACAGCTGCGGATCTTAACACTGGTTCTTTAATTACTGATCCTACAAATTATACAAACGTTGCTTTAAACGATACCGTTTATGTTAAGATAATAACAGCAAACAATTGTTATAGAACATCACGAATTGATATCACTGTTGCTACTAGTCAAATATCCCCAACCTTTATGGTGGATAACGATACTTTTTATGCTGTTTGTGATGATTCCCCAGCTTTAACTCAAGATGGTTTAGCCACTTTTGATAGTGCTGTTCTAAAAGAAGTGAAACAAAAACTAATCGATTCTAGACCTGAGTTTGATGCACAAAAAATACGGGTTACTCTACATACCAACTCTGAGGATGGTCTAACTGGTGAAAATCCTATTGATGTAGAGACAAACTTTACTAATACTACCGCCACTACTCAACCCATCTGGGCTAGGATAGTTAATATTGAGGTCAGTACTTTTGAATGCTTAGGTTATGAGCAAGTAGCCACTCTTTATGTAGAGCCCAGACCTGTAGCCAACGCGGTAACTATTGTTCAACAATGTGATGGAAATAGCGTCTTAGATCTAGATTCTAA